>Ga0255432_1112_pt1 | contig 13602 bp, 14 predicted proteins | sample ANMaggSeSYBR02I6_FD_182656 | JGI IMG/M metagenome (GOLD analysis project Ga0255432, IMG submission 182656) | Sediment cell enrichment communities from methane seep in Santa Monica Basin, California, United Staets - ANME aggregate JGI... | ecosystem: Environmental > Aquatic > Marine > Cold seeps >...
CAACGGGTGTTTCTTCGGGCAGACTTTCCAGAGTATAACGGTAACCGACACCATGGACTGTCGTAATGATCACGGGTTTTGAGGGGACAGGCTCTATTTTTTTCCTCAATTGCGCAATATGCTGGTCAAGTGTTCGAGTGGTTCCGTAATAGTCGATTCCCCACACGGCGTTTAAAAGCTGATCCCTGCTTAATACCTCACCGGGATGGGAATAAAAATACCTGAGAAGGGAAAACTCCCTGACCGAAATGTCAAACGAGGCTACCAACATAAACCGGGACACTTTCCGCCATTTTGTCCCTATAGCAATTCCGCAATCAAGAGTAGAGGCGGGTTTCAAACCCGCCCCTACTGGCTGGCGGGCTGTCCCGCCTTACGTTGGTAGCCTCAAACGATTGACTCCCTGTGCGACCTTTTAATTTAGTCGCGTCGATTTCCGCCGTGCCGAACCTGAAGAAGTCCAGTGTATCCTGTTCGGCTTTCTTTTGGGTTTTCTTTCTGCACCTTCTCAGAACGGCCTGGATTCTTGCCAGGAATTCATGAAGCCCGAACGGCTTGGTAATATAGTCATCTGCCCCGAGTTGCAGTCCGACCACCTTATCAATCTCCTGGCCTTTGGCCGTCAGCATGATAACCGGAATCTCATCATCCATAGACCGAATTTCCCGGCAGACATCGTAGCCGCTTTTCCCGGGCATCATAATGTCGAGAAGGATTAAGTCAAAGGAGCTTGTTTTAAACAGACGCAGCGCCTGCTCTCCGTCTTCGGCTGGCGTTGCCTGATATCCCTCACTTTCAAGTATATCCACCAGGCCCATCTGGATATTCTGGTCATCTTCTGCAATCAGGATGTGAATGGGTTTCATAAATCTCCTCATTAAAGCTGGTCAGGGCTTTGCAGGATTGTCTCAGTGGAGGCACATGGAACGATGACAATAAAACAGCTGCCACCCCCAGGCCGGGGCTCGTACAAGATATCCCCTCCGAGATCGAGCATAATTTTCTTTGAGATACTCAGGCCCAACCCTGATCCAGGACGGATAGAGGTCAGAGAATTATCCACCCGATGAAATCTGTCAAATATCTTTTTCCGATGTGCAGCGGGGATGCCTGAACCCCGATCCATCACGCTGATCTCACAGTGTTTATCTTTTCGTTTCAAGGTAATTAGAAGTTCTTCGCCTTCAGTTACATACTTTAGCGCATTGTCAATCAAGTTTAGAATGACCTGCTCGATGCCGTCACGGTCTATAGTTCCGGTCAAATGACTTGATACAGAGAAAGATATCTCGACTCATTATAAACTTAGGATTGATATGCTGAGAATAGTATCAACTCATATGACCGGCACTATAATTCCACTAAAATTATTTCGTCCGGCACCTGGTCTATCAGATTCATCCCGGCTTCACGGATGCGTAATCTATGGGCTTGCAATATAGTGCGCACATACTCGGCCAGATTAAATAACTCCTTATGATAGGTTTTTCGGCCTTGCTCCAGGCGGCTGAAGTCAAGCACATTATTGACAAGGCGGGTCAGGCGTTGGCTTTCCGCGACAATCACCTTCAGGTAACGCCTCATTTTTTCAGTGTCCTTGATCCTGCCTTCTTCCAGGAGTTCCGCATACATGCGGATACTGGTCAGGGGTGTTTTCAATTCATGGGAAACACTTGAGACAAATGATGTCTTTTGCATTGCATCGATCATGTTTCGCTGGGCCTGCCTGGTCAGCAATAATCCTCCAAGGATGATAGAAGCCAAAAAAATGACCAGAAGGAAGCTTGCCAGAATAAGAAATCCCTTTTCCGACTCAATCGGCAACATGCCGTTTGACATATAAACATTTATCTGCCAGTGCGGCAAAAAAGGCGCAAGGGATACGGACTGATCGGATGGGGTGCCCGTTTGAATCATCGCATTTCCAATTTGATGCAAAATTTCGCCCTTACCGTCAACAATTGCATATACAATTCCATTGGAAACCTCTTTAGAAAAATCCGCGATGATTCGGGAAAGCAACGTCATGGTTTCCAGCTCGATTCCATAAACGGTGCTGTCCGGTCTTTTCTGGAACCATCCCAGGATATGCAGCCTGTTTTCATCAAACCATAGAATCCAGCCTCCCTCACCTACAGAAGTCACAGCCTCCACAAGTAAGTTCTTGCCTTCAGATTCATATCTCCCTTGAGCAAGATCTCTCAGGGCTTGCCTTCCTGACTTGAATTTCCGGGTCTCTTGAACCAGGCCGGACGAATTTTCCCCTGGGAACTCCTTGTCGAAAGATGATGAACCAAAGGCCTCATTCCGGGAAGAACCTGCCGCTTGCCATGAAATACGGCCGGAAAAAAGGGCGTCATATCTGACTATAAAGCGGTTTTCCTCGGACGTAGCAGTTGCTCCGGCTAAAGGGTATTGAAGCCCTTTTTCCTTATCCCATACAAAGACGTTTCGCACGAGAGGGTTTGCGTCAACCCAATCCAGCAGCGTTTTGTAGACCAAGGGATTGGGTATTGCGTTAAGGGATTCGGTAAAAGCATCCTCCACTGTTTCAACGGTAGCGGATATGGCGTCCACAAACGTTTAATACTGCGCATAGTAACTCACATTTTCAGACGATAAGAATTATCCGTCCATACCACCCACTTTTCGGGAAAACCCTTCCTCTTATTAAAATATGGGAGCACAAAAAGAAACGTTATTACGTAATTGAACTCCCGGATAAAAGCCATACCCGTATCCCACTTCACTGGGCAGATCAAGGCAAAACACCATTGCCCGAACATCTTTCAGGTCAACCTGTTTTTACTGTTCATTCAATAAGGGAGCTTATCTCCCTCATAACCATCTTTGAAAAAAACATAACCTAAACGAGAATAATTAAAAAACTTATGGTTTTTGTTAAAACGTTTTTAACTACATTATTCTTTTCGGTTCCGAAAAGATTTAGAGCATTAATACGGAGGTAAAAAAATGAATCCATACAACTACACTATATCCGGTCGGCGAATCTTAGAATCAAAGGCCAAATACGAACTCAAGCGAAGAAGAGTGAGTATCAGCCTGACCCCGGAAGAATTTGCCAGGCTCGAAAAGGCCGCCATAGAAAACGGTTGTTTCCGGGTAACCTCTCAGCCTAATCACGCCACAGGTGAAAGAATTAAATGCAAAGAACCGGCCTTAGCGGTTTTAGCACGTAAAATTATTCTCAATTATCTCGATCAAAGAAAAAATGTGTCGAAATCAGGCTGAAAATAAAATTTCAAAGACCTCACCCAAAAGGTTATCTTTTCCATATCGTATACAATTAAGGAGGATAGATATGGAAAAGCAGCTCACTCTTTTCAAACTGGAGGAAAATAATGATTTCTCCATATGGCTTAGCTTGCCGGAAGAAAACCAACGAAAAATCGAGTGTATCTTCGCCAAGCTTCTAATCAAAGACCTTAGCTTGTCAAAGGAGGTTAAAAAACATGAATGAAACTAAAATAACTTCTTATCATCTAAAGCGAAATGCCTATATCTACATCCGGCAATCGACTGAACATCAGGTACGTGAAAACATCGAAAGCAAGTAGCGCCAGTATGAATTAGTTAACCTTGCCCAACAATACAACTGGAACAAAGAGTTGATAACCGTCATTGACGATGACCTCGGACGGTGTAGAGAGTCACGATAATATCCCAAAAATCCAGCCTAAAATCCAGCCTAAAATCCCACGCACGTTTGCCCAAGTGAAATTTTTCATCAGATACTCCACTTCTTCCTGTGTCAGCTTCATTGCCGAGACAATGATGATGGGGATCTCCTTTGTCCCTTCGGATTTTTTGAGATGGCGGATCACCTCAAAGCCATCTATCTCAGGCATCATCAGATCGAGGATAATCAGGTCGGGACGTCTCTCCTTTACTGCGGCAAGACCCTCCTTTCCTCCAAATGCTTTTGCTACCCAGTAGTTGTTAGTTTCGCCGCCAAGGTACTGCGCCAAAAGCTCTACAGCCTGAGGCTCGTCGTCAACGATCAGGATATCATAGATGCGAAATCGCTTCTCTAACCTGCAAAGTTCCTTCATCAGTTGTTCTTTTGTGATGGGCTTGACCAGATATTCAAAGGCCCCTAGGGAGAGCCCCATTTCACGGTTGTCAAGGATGGAGATGCAAATCACTGGAATAGGTTCTGATTGGGGTTCCTCTTTAAGCTCATGCAATATATCCCACCCGTCTTTACCCGGCATCATTATGTCTAGGGTAATGGCAAAGGGCCGGTATTTTTTAGCTAATTCCATGGCCTCCATGGCATTGTAAGCCTGGATTACCTCATAGCCCTCGCTCTTCAGGTAGGTCTTGAGTATTTCCTGAGCTTCAATCTCATCGTCAATGGTCAGGACCAGTTTTTTTATAAGGTCTAATGCCTCGGGCGAGATTACCGGCGCTCTTTTTGCCGTTGTAATCTCTTTGACCGGAATGGCAAATTGAAAACAGGTGCCCTTTTCATAGACACTTTCAACCCAGATGCGTCCCTCCATCATCTCAACCATCTTTTTGGAGATGGCAAGACCCAGGCCTGTGCCTGTTGGTTTCTCTTTCAAAGGACCTTCAATCTGCTTGAACTCATCAAATATCTCCGAAAGATGCTCTGGCTTAATCCCAATGCCGGTATCAGCTACGCTGAATACGATTTCGGATTGGGGAATGCGGATTTCGGATTTATTGTATCGCTTCGCTCTATCATTTTTTATAAAATGAGCAGAATTCCTTAAATCCGCATTCCCCAATCCGAAATCCGAAATCAGGGTAATTTCGCCGGATTCGGTAAACTTAATCGCATTGGAAAGGAGATTGATCAGGACCTGTTTGATGCGGTTTTTATCATTGTAAATCGTTGGCGGCACGTCCTCAGAAACAGCAACCTGAAGTGTCAAGCCCTTTTTTTCTATCATAGGAAAGACCATTTTCTCTACTGTTTGGATAAGCTCTCTTATCTCAAATTCAGCAGGAATGATCTCAATCTTTCCCGCCTCGATTTTGGATAGATCGAGTATGTCGTTGATCAGCCCAAGAAGGTGCTTGGCGCTCTCATATACCATATTGAGCTGCTTTTTCTGTTCATCGTTTAGTTCACCCACAATTCCCTGGAGGATAATGCCTGTAAAACCGATGATAGAGTTCAGCGGCGTTCTCAGCTCGTGGCTCATGTTGGCCAGAAACTGGCTCTTCAATTGGCTTGCTTCTATCAATCGGGTATTGGCCTCCTCCAGTTCAGTCGTTCGTTCCCTGACCTTGGCTTCCAGTTCATCATTCGCCTTTTGCAGTGCCTCCTCGGCCAGTATCCGATTGGTGATGTCATGTGCCATAAAAAGTAAGCGCCCTGATGAGAAGGGGACAAGATAACAATCAAGACGAACAGTCTGTCCGAAGGTTGATTCACCTATCAATTCATGGCGTTTGGTTATGTTTTCTTTCAGAGCACTCTTTGCTTTATCCAATGTACCGGATATTTTCCATGATTCAAGTTCGTTATAGTTATGCTGAAGGACTTGCTCCTTTGTAGCCGCGATCATCTTCGCAAGCGAATCATTTACTACAAAACATTGTCCAGTCTCATCATAAATAGATATTCCAACTGGTGAGGTCTCAAGCACAGAACGCATTCTCTCCTCACTCTCCCGAAGATCCGAATCTCTGTTCTGGATTTGCCGTAACATTTCGTTGAAGTTTTCGGTTAAATCGCTCAGTTCATCATCATAATATTTGGTGGCTCTAAAGGAAAAATCCTCTTTTTTTGCGATTCGTTTAGCGGTTTTTACCAGTTCCAGCACGGGCTGAGATATAATTCGTTGGAACACGTTGGATGCTAAAAGCGCCGCCACAAGAGAAAGAACCATTACACAAAGTGCAATCAAGATATAGCGAGTTTTGCGCAGAGAAAGCTCATGGAGGTCTGATCTGATATAAAGTGTACCAACCTGAGATTTTTCAAAAGAAATAGGTGTGAAAATGTCAAGGTATTTGCCCTCAAACTGGTAGCTTGATGTAGAATGATTTTTCGGAAACTCATACTTGGCAGATCGGCGTACATAACGTGCAAATATATTCCCGTCTTCTAAATAGATACAAGCTGCAACTATCCTGGACTCTTCCTCAAGGCTGGCCAGCACCTTGGATGCAAAGGCGGGATCATGAAAAACCAGGGCTGAAGCGCTGGTCGCTCCTATAACATTTGTCTCCGTCAAAAGGTTTTGAACCAATAAGCGTCGGATCGAATAAGCGTCATATGTCATGAAAGCCAGGCTCGCCAAAATTAACGAAAAAAGGCTTATAGATGCCGCATAAAGCAGGATTTTCCTTTTAAATGATAGATTTTGGTATAACTTCAGAATATTCATTGATCTTTCTTCACTATTTTTGCGTGTTGCAGGAGTTGAGCGCTAATGCTCAAATCATTTTTTTTGACAGCATCGAGATTCACTGAGATCCCGATGCGTTTCTTCTCTATACTTAAACCAATCATCCCGCCCTCTTTTGGAAAGCTTGATGATTCACCTACTACAAGCACTGGCCTATCTCCAATAGCCAGAAGCAGCTCCATGATAGAGCCCTTATAACTGGACATAATAAAGAGGATATGACATTGCTTCAATTCTTCCCTGACGACATCATCCAGTTCCGTACGAGCGATCTCTTTAACTGCCAGCTTGCGGCCTTTAACAGTAAGTGATCGGGATCGAATCTGTGATTCAAAATAACTGCCGATTTCATTGTAATCCTTGCCAAGAAAAAGAATGGAGATTGGTTCGCCATTAATAAAACTGCTCTCGGGCCAGGTAGTCATTTTAGCCATATTATAAAGGAGGCCGGCTTTAATCTTATTGGCTTTGGATTTGTCAATATCACCGGCGTAAGCATTCAAGCCAATCAAGGACAGAACAATAGCTATTATCAATATGTAATTTTTCTTAACCATTGTTAATACTTTCTAATTCTAATTTCGATCCCGCAACAACGTGTATGTTCATGACAACATCACTTCTACAGATTAGAATTCAACCGTTAAATTCATGCCAAAGGTCCGCGGTTCTTCCTCCCAGTTAATTACCGGCAAGTCGTTAACAATGAATCCATATCGATTATTATTGCCACTATCAAGTATGTTCTGACCATACAAGGTCAAAGCGGTTTTGTGCTTCTTAAAATAGGGAATATCCCATGAAAGTGATGCGTTAAAGGTCCAGCTCAAATCAAACGCATCTTTATCGTCTAATATGCTTTCATATTTGGCCAGCAAAGCCCTGTTTGTATTATATTTCACCAAATCCGCCGCTGATAATGTACCTGTGTCAACGTTGTTGTATGCCTTTCTGTACATCTCCATTAAATCTTTACCATAAGTATATTCCCATACTATTCTTGAATCCATATGAAGTGTCCAGTTCCTGGTAAGGTTTACCCTGGCATATAACTTGGTAATATTATCCGCCCAATAAATAAGGCTGTTTCCGGTACTCGTAAACTCTAAAAACCCCTTATTTTTATAATAATCAGATAAACTAACTCCGTTTGGATCCTTTGTGAAACTTTCCCAATCTTTCAGATGAAAATAAGAATGATTAATACCGAACAGCCATTTATCATCATCAGTCTTATATTTTACCTTTATTTCAGCACCATAGGAATCATGTTCGCCGATTACTTCTGCATTTGTTCCGGACCAGGATATCACCTCGGTTTCATTATAATACGTTGAAAGCTGAAACGATAAATTCTCATTTTGCAGTCGATTATAGATCAACTGGTAGGTAGTTAGTTCTTCCGGTTCCGGATCTTCGCCTGTAACGTCCTGAAAATACAGCTCCATCATGGTGTTCATTCTGAGCGATTTCTGCCAGATAGCTTTTACTGTATCTTTGTCGCTTATTTCAGAAATAACGGCTACACGGGGAGAAAACATGTCATCCGTATAGGTGTTTTTATCAAGACGGCCGGAAAGCAACACCTCAAATTGAGGCACAAAGGTATAATCAAGCTCACCCATTATGGAATAGGTATGTGCATCCCACCCATCATTTTGTTCAATAGGAAAAAATTTTCAGAAGCAAAACTCAATATGGATTTTAAACTTAGGGTATCAGAAAACTTATGGGTATTTTCAATTGTGGATATGAATGATTCAGTTCGCCAGCTAATGGAATCTTCCCATTCACTCCCACCTCCAAATTGTCTTTTTGTGGATCCAGGCTTAGCTTGACCACTGCTAGTATATCGCATCCAGAAACGCCAGTCATCAAGATAAGTAAGATCCAGATGTGCCTTTATTTGCGGTCGATCAAAATAGTCCTGATAATAATTCTGGGTGGGGTAGCCATCACTGCCTGTGTGTACTGGAGTGCCTTTGTAACCTATCTCACCGTTGTTTTTCGATTGAAAATATTTCGGGTCATCGTCGCCGTCCGTATCCCTGATGCTGATATGCGTGAATAACTTGAATTTCTCTTTATCAAGACCATACTGCAAAAAAACGGCTCAACCGGAACTGGTGTGGTAAATTGACCCTCTTTTTGCCGTTTTCTCGTTGTTTTACAGGTAGTTATTTCAAAATCAAAAAGGTGCCATTTTTTATTCTTAATACTATCGTTAAAATATTGATATCTTAACAATGGTTTGTGTAACAGATTGATTTTATTGACCACACTGATTCCGGTTGACGGGGTTCGGTGTCACACCAGTTCCGGTTGAGCCAAAAAAACTCCCTTACTGTCGTATCCTTCGTTATATTCTACGCCAGCCTTGAATCCGTCCAATGAACCGGCTTGTTTTGTTATGATATTTATAACGCCGGCAATTGCTCCAGGACCATAAGTCACAGAGCCGGGTCCTCGAACCACTTCGACGCGTTCGATGTCATTCATATCCCAATTGGTTATTTCAACTGTAGATCCATTAAACGCCTTTTGATTTACGGGCCTGCCGTTCACCAGCAAAATAGTTTTATAATTTCTTTCTCCCTGCCCTCTTATCTTCAGAGTCTGCGGTCCAGAATGATGATTTCTAATCATCGCGCCCGGAACATAGACCTCGATCAGGTCCAGGATATGCCTGGCCGGTGTTTTTTCTATGTCTTCTCTGGTTATTATAGTGATGGCAGCAGGAATCTTTGAGAGTTCCATGCCTGTCAATGTTGCAAGACTTACATCCACAGCCAATAACTCTTCTAAAGACATGGTCATGTAATTTTCCGAAGCGAAGCCCTGCCGCAAACCCAATACGGGCACGATAAGGAAACATAGCAATAGATTTTTGACGATACTTTTTACATTCATGTTTTTGCTTCCTTCTATCCCCATCCCTCTGTGTCAATGTAAATGAGACACCTGCTTTGTTTTGGGATGCAGTTTTAAAGCAAGATCCAAGGTCTCCTTTTCCGCTGCAATCTCAAGTATCCCTGTAAAATGATTTCTGCTTATAAGGTTGGGTGCCTCAAGATTATTTACACCACAAAATACGATGGCAGTGTCGGGAAATATCTCCTTGTGATACTCACGAAGAAAATTAAAGGCATTATCAGAAGAGATAATGACATCAAACCTTTGACGACTATATTTATGAGAATATAGTTTATACAGCGAAGAGGCAGCAATTTCATATCAACAATTTGGAAACGTAACTTCTCAAAAAGTTCGTGTTTCTGTCATTGCGAGCGAAGCAATGACAGAAAATTACAGTTTCCGGGGATTGCCGGAACTTATTGAGAACTTACCTGGAAACGCGTTAACTAATGTCTGAACGAAAACCTCGATTTCTTGTAGATTGGGGTGAGCCCCTCAATTTTTCGTTCAGGCACTAACTATCTGATGCGATACAACAAAAAAATAGACGCAGAGTTGTTATCAATGTATATTTTTACTGATTCAAGATATTATAAGAGTAGGTTTTGTGAAAAGAATCGAATATACGCAACAATTTATAACTTTTTGTAATTATTGCTAATTACAAACCATTTGCACGGTACAAATAAAAAGTCAAGTAAAAATTGACTTAACCGACTGTTTTTTAACCTAAGTTGAGCTATTTTTTGCGAAGAAATGTGCCAAGATCTTGATGCAGCAAGGTTTGCGAAAAGCGCAGGCATACCAATGGATATGTCGAGACTTTTCGCAAGTCCTTGATGCGCAAGAGATTGGTGCAGATCGAGTAAAGAATCGCTCAATTTGGGTTACATATTTTTTATTGAATACATACGATTTTATAGATGGGAGGTATTGCCTGGATTGTTGATTGAAGGTATTCTATTAATTTTATGGCATTTTTAAATGTGTTTCTGCAAAAGGCTTATAGGTTATAACAAAAAGACAGAGCGAAGCGATTCCACAAATCATCAATCTTAATGTCTTTTTCTATAACTGTACCTTTCTTTATAACTGCCTGAGAACCGCTCCTGTTATTTATTACAACATTCCCCTTAATCTTTACATTTCCCTCAAAAAACACATCCCCGATTATTTTCAGAGAGTTGCAGTCAATTAAAGAAGGAATGCCGTTTGCAAACCTTTTATTAAACATATCTATTTTTCTGTAATATCTGGGATCAAGATCTATATTTATATTGAAACAGTTATCCTCTTGTCCTCTTTCCGGGTTTACTATTAGCTGTTTATCGTCTGAAAATAAAAAACAGTCAGAACGAACAGCCAATAGTTCATTACATGTTTTAACAGGGAAAAAACGGGATCTGGGAACTCTGATTGCTGTTGCCCCTTCAATAATTGAGATTGCCGATCCCATTGCGGTTTCTATCTGATAAACAGGCGGGCTGAATTCATCTCTTGGATCCAGGTTTTTTGGATTCAGAATCATTGGAAGTTTAATTGTCCCATGCTTATCTATTAAACTCTTTAAAAATCTTAAATCAAGCCAGATGTTATTTGTATTAAAATATTTATAATGACTTACATCCCTGCACTTTTCAATCTCCCTTTTCGGACATTGAGCAGATTCACGCAAAATTAAATGGCCGTTCTTATGTCTGGCCATATGTCCTCCTTTGAAATCAATGGGCATCCTTTCCGAGACCTCCATCATAAAAGGGAAACCTTTCTCGGAAAAAAATCCAAGGAGCGATTTGTCTATAGTGGCGACTAAATTATCTGAATTTGCAATAAAAGCATATCGAATCCCTTCATCAAGCAGTTGCTGAAGGATTCCGGACGTTAACAGCGCTGTATAAACATCTCCATGCCCTGGCGGATTCCACTCCAGGCGTCGATTCCCCGGCCAGTCTGCAGGAGAAAGATCATGATGTAAGATTTTGGGAAACTTATGCTGAAGGAATAATCTGGGAAGCTTAGATGGTTTAATCATTGACAGCGCGGAAATTGTATCCTGATGAGTACTGAAACTGTTCATAAGACACAGCTCAACATTGAACTTTTCCGCTTTTTCTAAAATTATTTCAAGGAATGTCTTGTCATCTTTTGCCCGTATTAAAGACTTTGCTTTTGTCATGCCCATAGTTGTGCCCAGACCGCCGTTTAAAATTATCATAACGACATGTTTTAATGCTTTTTCACCGGCATCTGCATATTCAGGTGCATCTCTTGCATCTTCAATCTCATTTGCATTAACGGGTCTTATATCCTTGTCATAAATGAATCCTTTTTCCTCTGCAACGACTTTTTCATAATAATATACAAACGTATCAATAACTATGGGCTGAATACCCTCTTTTTTCATTTTTGATATAAAGGACTGTAAATGTTTTGGTTCGCTCGGATTTTTCAAATAAATACCCTTTCAAGGTTCAGGGTTCAGGGTTTTTTCAATGAACTATGCAACGACTGAAGCATTTTAACCGTGAACTGTGAACCGTTTTTTTAACATATCTGTTCAATCCATCCAAAGGAATCTTCTGCCCTGCCATACTGTATGTCTGTGATGGCATTGTAAAACCTGTTTGCCATTGGACCAACTTTACCGTTGTTTATGGTTAAAACCTTTTCGCCGCATCTTATTTCACCAACAGGTGAAATAACGGCAGCGGTGCCTGATCCGAAGATCTCTTGAAGCTTGCCTGATTTGTGCGCATCAATTAATTCGTCTATGCTGATTTTCCTCTCTTCAACTTTCAAATTCCACATTTTTGCAAGGGAAATTACAGAATTTCTGGTAATACCTGGAAGTATGCTTCCGGTTAACATTGGAGTAATAATCTCGTCATCTATGACAAAAAATATGTTCATGGATCCAACTTCTTCCACATATTTATGTTCAATTCCGTCAAGCCATAAAACCTGTGTATAACCTTTTTTATGGGCTTCTTCGCCGGCATAAAGACTTGCTGCATAGTTTCCGGCTGTTTTGACATTTCCAACACCGCCGCGTATGGCTCTGACATGGTTTTTTGTTACCCAGATTTTAACCGGATTAAAGCCTTCTTTATAATATGCACCAACTGGTGAAAGAATAATAAACAAACGATAGGTATGAGAAGCACGTACCCCCAGAAACGGATCCATGGCAATAATTGCCGGTCGTATGTAAAGGGAAGTTTCCGGAGCATTAGGGACCCAGTCCTTTTCAATATTCAGCAACTGTTTCAAAGCGTGAAAGAGAAAGTCCTCATCAACCTCAGGGATGCATAGAGCTCTTGCAGATTTATTCAGCCTCGTAAAATTATCTGTCGGTCGAAAAAGCTGAATAACGCCTGACTCTGTCCTGAAAGATTTGAGCCCCTCAAAAATGGACTGACCATAATGAAGAACCATTGTCGCGGGATCCATTGTGATGGATGAGTATGGCTCTATGCGCGGATTATGCCATCCATCTTTAGGATTGTAATCCATCTTAAACATATGGTCTGTAAATATCGACCCAAAACCAAGGCTGGAATCATCCGGCCGCTGTTTCAATTTATCGCATCTTTTAACAGTTATTTGCACTCAAGCCTCCTTAGGGCTCCGTCAACCCGCATCATTAAGCGAAATGGATGATCAGATTTTGCCCGATAAATTCCATAACATAAGACCGGTTTTATTATCATAAGCTCTTTCAAATGGCTTTCCTTTTAATTCCTGAAGACTGATTTCGCCCGCAAAAATAATTGTTTCTGAAAAAACATGCCCTCCAATGATTTTACCTTTTTCATCACTTAAAACAATGTGCGCATGTACAAATGGACTACCATCTTTTATTGAAACATTACCAATACATGCTGTGATTTCAAGGGGAGCTTCTTCATTGAAAGTTACATAAACCTGTTGTTTTTGGTCATAACATCCTAATGTAGCAGATGAAACAGAACCAAGAATTGAAAAAACGGCCGTCTGGATTGAGGCTTCTTTACAGAAATCCTCAACAGAGGCTATTAAATCCTTACCAAAAGGAAGTTTCCCTAAAAAAAAACGTCCGGGTTTAAATTCAGATATATTCTTCATATAAATTAAAGGTAGCCGTTCACGGTTACAATAAAAGATTAAATCCAATGTAAGCGTTCACGGAACGTTGAAATTAGAAGTTTGGCCTTCATGCTTTTGTACTGTTCTTCCCAATTTCCAATTTCAAGCCGTGAACGGCTACAGACATTTTAACTTTTGATATATAAGAACATTT
>Ga0255432_1113_pt1 | contig 13483 bp, 15 predicted proteins | sample ANMaggSeSYBR02I6_FD_182656 | JGI IMG/M metagenome (GOLD analysis project Ga0255432, IMG submission 182656) | Sediment cell enrichment communities from methane seep in Santa Monica Basin, California, United Staets - ANME aggregate JGI... | ecosystem: Environmental > Aquatic > Marine > Cold seeps >...
CACCGTCGGCACAAATACCGTCCATGACAGTCCTAACCCGGGAGCGCTGTTTTCAAACAACATCATTGAACCAAGCAAAAGTGAGGCAATGCCTGCTATACTGAGAAGGCCGTAACTTATAATCTTCATCTCCATTATGAACAGAATTACAGAAAGTATGATAAGAAGAAAGCCGGCATAGTTAACAGAGAGAGTCTGAAATGCAAAGAAAGCTAAAATTAACGAAATTGCGCCAACTACTCCAGGAAAAATAGCACCCGGCTGAGACAGTTCAAAATAAAGCCCTGCAAGACCTATCATCATAAGGATATACGCAATATTGGGATCGCTTATGGTTTTTAATATCTTTGTCCTTAAACTTTCTTTCATAATTATCTTATTGGCATTGTCGAGCTTTAAAATCCATTTATCTTCTATTTTGCGCCCGTTTATCTTATTTATCAAATTATCCAGATCGTTTGCTATAATATCTATTACATTTTCTTTTAGAGCCTCGGTTTCAGTAATAGAAACACTCTCACGTATAGCCTTTTCAACCCAAACAGCGTTTCTCCCGCGTTTTTCAGCAACACTTTTCGCATGAGCAACCATATCGTTTATTACCTTTTCAGACATGGTCCCGCCAATTTCCTTACCACCTGCCCCTACCGGATGCGCAGCCCCGATATTTGTTCCAGGAGCCATAGCAGCAATATCTGCCGACATGGTTATCATAACGCCTGCCGAGGCGGCTCTTGCCCCACTTGGGGAAACATAAACAACGACCGGCACCTTGCTCCCAAGTATAGCTATCACGATTTTTCTCATAGATTCGGCAAGACCGCCAGGCGTGTCAAGCTCAATAATAATGCAGGAAGCATTATGTTCCGATGCCTTTTGAATTCCGCCTGTTATATAATCAACCACGCCTGGATTTATAGAACTTGATATTGTGGCTATATAAACATCGTTCTGATCCGAAAAACAGTTCTCAGGTGTAAATGACAGAAAAAACAAAAGCGCAACAATAGAAAATTTGTAACAATTTAGCCTTTTGAAAAAGAATCTGACAGGATAACAGGATAAACAAGATTTTATTTTAAGTGCACAAACAAAGCCAACTCTCATTGTAGCTATCCAGTAAATCATAAAATATAATCACAGCATAAAAAAGGTGTGTATCAAGGTATAACCTAAATTGAGCGATTTTTTACTCGACTTGCACCAATCTCTTGCGCATCAAGGACTTGCGAAAAGTCTCGACATATCCATTGGTATGCCTGCGCTTTTCGCAAACCTTGCTGCATCAAGATCTTAGCACATTTCTTCGCAAAAAATCGCTCAACTTAGGTATAAAGATTTAGATTTGGATTAACAGGAAAAGTTTTGATTTTTTTAATCCTGAATATCCTGTTAATCCTGTCAAAAAAATAATATTTAAAAGCGCATTTCTTTATCAGCTCCCCATCTCATTCATTAACATTTTCATATCTTCCCAAACATCACGCTTTTTATCAGGATTTCTAAGAAGATATGCAGGATGATAGGTAGGCAACACCCTTATGCCTCTGTATTTATGAAAATTGCCTCTGAGCCTCGAAATGGGTTCTTTTGTTTTTAAGAGTGTCTGAGCTGCAAAAGTCCCAAGCGCGCAAATAAAATCAGGCTTTAATACCGCTATCTGACGCTGTAAAAACGGTAAGCAGGCTTTTATCTCGTCAGGCAGAGGATTTCTATTCTTCGGAGGCCGGCATTTTATTATATTGCAGATATAAACCTGATCTCTTGTTAATTTTATAGCCTGAATTATCTTGGTCAAAAGCTGGCCTGCAGCGCCGATAAAAGGCTTGCCCCTCTGGTCCTCCTCATATCCGGGCCCTTCGCCAACAAATACAAGTTTTGCGCTTGGATTGCCCTCGCCAAAAACAATATTTCTACGACTATCATGAAGCCCGCACCGGCGGCAGTCACCCAGGTCTGTCTGAATTGATTCCAGTGTCTCAGGCAAAGATGTTTGTTTGCTTCCCCAACTTTCAATAGTATTAAGGCTCTTTTTTGAGCAATCAAACCCCCGGCATCCTGATCCGGCTAAAAAGCTAAGGTGGTTTTTAATTTCCTCGATAGCTGAATTAAAAGCTTTAGTATTCATTTTTCCAATTGCTCTTAAGCGTTTAACCGATAAACTGACTGCGGGTTGCGAAAATCTTCAGAAACAGAGCAAACTGCAAGCCGCAACCGTCAATGAGCGTGGCATGCAATTCGAATAACATATCCCCAAGCAAGAATTAAGTTCAAGCACCCTGTCAACTTATAAACTAATATCCCTGAAGCCTTTAGGGGTTATTGCGTAGCTGCTCTATGGCTATTTCGACAATCGCCCGTGTTACGAAAAGACTGCTCACGTCGTAAAGATCAGTAATATAACCCTCTGCATCGGCCAGCGAAATATCTCCTGTTCGGCAAGCCTTGACCACTATCCCCAGTGAACCCACTGGTTTTAGGTTCATGCGCTTAGCTGCCTCGCGTACAGCGAGATCATCGGTCAATAGAACCGAAACCCCTGTCTCCTTACACACATATAGACACTCAACTTCACCAGCGTGCAATTTTTCCAGACCATTATCCCGGATGAACTGTGCAATTTGCTCATCGGGCAAAGTGTGCCGTTGGATATTGCCTAATGCTGAGATATCGAGATTCCAAAACCTTGCCTGTTCAATGGTCTCTGACCAGACAGCGTTCGGGATATGAATGGTCTTAAAGATTTGCAGGTGTTGAACGCACCCGATTTCAGACAGATGGATAAGAGGACCGGCATCTACTACAGCGGCCTTCAAACTTTCAGCGCCCACTCTAAGTCCTCCATCACCGCTTCTCGTTGACGTTCAGCTAATTCTACCCAATCAATGCCTACAGCTTTAACGGCCTCATCGCGTCCAATTTCTCCCCGCAAATAACATCCCAAAAACCGTTCTCGCCACAATTGCCGCACACCGGCCCGGAAAGCCAGGGTCATCAGTTCGGCCTCAGATTTGTGCGTCTCACGCACTAACCTCTCAAAACCTGCGAGCATGTTGTTATTCATTGGTTTCTCCTTTTCGACTATCCAATTTGAATAATGGTCTTCGACATAAATACAAATAATAAGGTAAGATATCAACCGGCCAGATAACAATAATAAAGGGATCACGTTTGACTCTTTGTGTTATGATTTGACTTCTCCCGCCAAGTTAAGAACATATCGGTAGAGAGATTCCTTCAAATAGAACCCGGCGACTTGTCGTAACGCATCAAGATGAGGTCTAACACTGTCCACAAAACCCTTCTTTTTTGCTTCCAGTAAAATACCAACGACTCCCACCATCTTTAATCCCAGCCGCTGCGCGGCATGCCGACCCTCTTTCTCATCTAACAAAATTAAATCGGCCTCAAGTTCTATCGCTAACACAATGCTTTCAGCTTCTCCACGATCAATATCACGCATTAGGGCATTGACCAATAGCTAATTTCGAACGGAATAGCGCTTAATCCAGCGAGCAGCAGCGACTTCTTCACCGCCCGGCCAGCGATTTTCCATAGCGTTCAACTCATCCCACACTCCGTCGGTAATATTTACGTCAGGATACAGGTGATGAAGCAAATCAAACTGACCGATAGCTGCCAGATTAGTCAAGGGCGATGTATTACTTACGACAATCATAACCGCCCCAGTTCACGCAGGGTCGCCAGATCGTCCTTGAAATCATCCACGTCATAATGCGGTGAAATGCGGCGAGAAGCAAGCAACTGACGAAATTCCCATAATGACATGCCACACAGCTCACGTGCCTTGCCAACTGAGAGTCGACCCTGAGAGTATAAACTGATTGCTATTTCTACTTTCAGATCATTTACTGTCAGCCTGGCTGAATCTAATATATCCTGGGAAATTTCTATCGTATTCAAAGCACTCATTATTTACCTCATATTTTGTTTCATTTCTTAGCGAAATTAATTATCTGAAAGTCTATAGTTATTTGGTTTTTATGCCTGCTTTGTTCCCCAGCGGATCGCCGCATGAAGTATATGCAGCCATTTCATTGGCTCAATATAGTTACAATCCGATCAAGAAGAATATTTGCAACCTCGTCTTTTTTCATTTCAGGAAAAGGCTCGGTTGTCCCGTCTTTATAAAAAAACGTAACTTTGTTGGTATCTGAGCCGAATCCGGATGAGGGCCGGCCGACAAGGTTACCGACAATTATATCAAGATTCTTTCTAACAAGCTTGTCAACTGAGTTTTTTTCAAGGTTCTCTGTTTCTGCTGCAAATCCTGCAAGTAACCGGTTCTCTTTTCTCCTGCCAAGTTCTTCCAGTATATCCTGATTTCTTTGCAGAGATAAAACCATTTCATCCTTTTCCTTCTTAATTTTCTGCTGACAAGGATCAACTGGTCTGCAATCTGAAACCGCTGCTGCTTTTATAATAATATCTGCATGTTCCATATGCTCAAACACAGCAATGGCCATATCCTCCGCAGAACCCACCCTGATTACAGTTACATTTAACGGATCTGAAAGGCTTGTTGGGCCTGTTACAAGGACAACCCTGCCCCCTCTTTTCTCAGCAGCTCCTGCAATCGAATAACCCATCTTGCCTGAGGATGGATTGCTTATGAACCTGACCGGATCAATGTATTCCTGAGTTGGACCGGCAGTTACAAGTATATTTTTACGTTCCAGATCTTTTGGTGAAAGGCGGAATAATAACCTGTCGAGTATATATTCCGGTTCAGGAAGGCGGCCTGGCCCGCTTGTACCGCAAGCAAGTTCTCCGGACTCCGGCTCTATGACAAAAAGTCCATCCTGCCTTAATCTATCAAGATTTCTTTGAAGCGCCCTATTCCGGTACATATTTGTATTCATGGAAGGACAAATTATCACCGGAGATGTAACTGCAAGTACCAATGTGCTAAGAGCATCATCAGCTATTCCATTTGCTATCTTGCCAATAATATTTGCTGTTGCAGGAGCTATAACCAGGGCGTCTGCCTTCTCGGCCCAATCTATGTGTTTTACTATATGTCCGCTTCTGCTTCCAGCTTTCTCAAAAAGACTTGAGCAGACCGGCCGGCCTGATAATGCTTCAAAAGTCAGCCGACCAATAAACGCCTCAGAATTCTCAGTCATAAACACCTTGATATTTGCGCCGTGTCTTTTAAGAAGTCTTAATAATTCTACAGTCTTGTATGCTGCAATACCTCCGCAAACACCAAGCAGAATATTTTTATTTTTTATAAGTTTCATAATTTTATTTGGGCATGCTTCTGACTTCGGCCATTATCCTATTGTTAAAGTCAATTAATGCTTACAAAATAAAAAATTGATGGCTGTCGATTGATGATCGATGATTGAAGGTATTCTATTAATTTTATAATAAAAAGACAGAGCGAAGCGATTCAATAAATCGACAATCATCGATCATCAATCATCAATCGAGCATAGCATGCACAGTTGTTATTGGCCGAAGTTAGAGACAAGCCCTTTTATTTCAGCAACCCTGACTCAACCTCATCAATACTCGGCGCAACCCATATTTCAACATTAGTAATAGTAAATTTTTCGATAATTTTAATCAGACAGCTTCTGTTTTCCTTCTGGAACAGCATGATAGTTAGAGGAGACGATTTAAATGATCCTAAAATCCTCCAGTTATCATTAGCCATGCTGCTTTTAAAAAATTTAATCAGGGAATCGACCATTACCCTGCCTTTGTAAGCATTAACGCCTGTTATAAAACCCGAAGCCTCGAATATAAAAGTTAACTCCTTATCAACTTTTAACTCGCTTGGTACAAGTACATCTCCAAAGTCACAATATAAAGGATAGGTTCCCTTTTCCTTTTGTTCTTTTGTTGAGGATTCTGAATCTTTTTTGCTGGATTTTAAACCTGCGCACCCATTAATTAGAACAAAAAAAGCAGTCATTATTCCAATAAATGCCAATGCAGTTCTTATCCGCTTTGATTTTGTCATATTCATACCTCCTTAAACTTTTTCAATTTTTGCAGCCTGTTATAACTTAGTTGCAGATAAATCCATTTCCCGAATAACTTTTCAAGGATTTCTCTATCTTTTTTTTGCTTTTCATTAAATTTCTTCTCGACTTCAGAAAGTAAATCATTAAGCTCCCGGCTTTCAGGATCATGCTTCAACAGGTGTCTATAGATCTCAACTGCTTTTGCAAAATAACCCTGCTTGGCATATACATTCGCCATGGTCTTTGTATAAAACTCAGTTTGATTATTCATTTTTTAACTTTATGCTCACCCTTATTTTTAAGCTTAAATATCACCTCGCCTTCAGCTATAAGGCCAAGTTCTCGTCTAACCACATCCTCAATATATCCGGAGTCATGTTCCAATCGATCAATTTCACGATATAAAGAAAGATTATTTATGGTAATCCCGGCATTTTTTTCTATCAACCCGTCTCTCTCTTTCTCTAACAGGTTAAGATCAACCAGTCCATTATCACCGAAAATAATAAATAAAAGCAAAGAAAATATAACCAGTATTGATAAAGATAATAGAATTTTTTGCTTTGAACTCACTTTATTCTCATGCTCATGCTCTTTTTAACAACAGTTAGAACTTTCTCAAGCTCCGGACTCCTGATAAAAAAAGAAAAAGAACCATAGAAGACAAGGCCGGCAAATATGCTGCCCATAAGTCCGAAAAAAAGGCCGATTAAAGTTTTGTCCTCTGATGGTATAATCAATAGTGCAATTGCCCAGACAACTGCCCCCATTATAAAGGAACCTGCCATTGTTTTGCGGACGGATTCAGTAATACTTTTCCATCCCAGCAAGCCAAGCTTGGCCTTTAATGCACGGGCAAGGAGCCAAAAATTAAGCATGGAAGCCAGCGAAGTTGCAAGCGCAAGCCCTCTGTAGCCCAGATACTGCATAAGAATAATACTGAATATTATGTTTGCGACAACAGATATTGCGGCCATCCGTACCGGCGTTTTAGTATCCTGAAGAGCATAAAATGTTGAAACAACTATCCGTACAGCCGAAAATGCCCACAGACCGATACCATAATATAAAAGAGCCGATGCCGTCAATCTTGTGGTTTCAGCATCAAAAGCCCCTCTTTTAAAAAGCAGCTCAACTATAGGCTCTCTTAGAACTATAAGTCCCACCATAGAAGGAATTGTAATAAAAAAAATCAATCTCATGGCATAGGCAAAGGTATCCCTGAGAGAATCGTAATCCTGAGCAGATGCCTGCCTTGAAAGGCTCGGCAGTACGGCTGTTGCTGTTGCTATAGCAAAAATTCCCAGAGGAAACTGAACCAGCCTGTCAGCATAGTAAAGATACGAAACGCTCCCTTCGGGCAGTAAAGAAGCCAGAAGAGTCCCGATTAATATGTTAATCTGATAAACTGCGGCACCAAATACAGTAGGAAGCATCAGCAAGCCCACCTTTTTCAGCATGGGATGCCAGGTTTTAGTTTTTTCCCAGAAATAAAAACCTTTTTTCATAAGAAATGGAAGCTGAAGTGCCAACTGTAAAAAACCACCTATCAAAACCCCAATGGCAAGACCTGTTACCGGTTCAGCCATGTGAGGAGATATAAAAAGAACAGCACATATCATGGCAAAATTTAAAAAAACAGGGGCAAGAGCCGGTGCGGCAAAATGGTCTAACGCATTAAGAATACTCATACAAATAGCGACAAGGCCTATAAAAAAAATGTACGGAAACATAATACGGGTCAGAGTAACCGTAAGTGAAAATTTTTCAGGTGAGACAGTAAAACCTGGAGCTATTATACGTATTATTATCGGAGATAAAAAAATACCGATAATGACGGTAATAACCAATATTACGGAAAGCAGCCTTATTGCAGACCTTGCTAATTTAAAGGCTTCATTCTTACCTTGATTTGTAAGGCATTCAGTAAAAACAGGAAGAAATGCAATGCTTAGAGAACCTTCAGCAAAAAGTCTTCTTAATAGATTTGGAATTCTGAAAGCTACAAAAAAGGCATCCGAGCTTAGCCCTGCCCCAAAAAACCAGGCTATTATAACATCTCTTATAAAGCCGAAGATACGACTTAATAAAGTTGATGCACCGACAACGCCTGCGGCTTTTGTTACACGAGTATTTTCAGACATAAAATAACAGTTTACGGTTCACAGTTCACGGTTGGCTGCTTTTTGCTTTTCATATGCAAGTCCCGGCTTCTTTGTTAGGTAGGTTGGGTTGAGCGTAATCAGTTATGTTGGGTTTCGTACCTCAACCCAACCTACGAATATCAAACAATTACCAAAATATGGTTTCAGTGAGCGAAACCCAACAAATCATGTGGTAGGGGTTTTCGTTCAGACACTAATTAAAATTTCGACGACCTGCTAACACGCCTGCCTTACTCTGAATCCTCGATCTATCCCGATGTTAAAGCACAATATTTCTTTTCCTGCTACCATACGTCTTTGCGGCACGCTGACTTCTCCAGTCATCGTCTTAAGATCAAAAATTACCACGTATCCCTCATTGACGCGCTCGGTTAGAAGATATTTGTTGCAAAGCTGATCAATCGCCTTTTCAATAGTCTTATCAAGGCTTGAACGATTTATTTTGGTCTCAATAATGTACTTTCGACCATGATAGGTTAACAGAATATCGAATCTTCCTAATCCTGTTGGCGTCTCAAAACGAAGTTCGCCTTTTCCTCCCTCTACAAACTGATACAGCCAGGCAGTAAGCAGGAATTGTCCTGTTTTCTCGTATGGTTTTTGGCTTGCGTAAAACGCGTTTACGCCTATCTGCATGATATATTCCTCAAAATCAGATAAAATGGCTTCCATATTTAAAAGCCCATCAGAAGTAAAATACGACTTAAGTGAAGTATCTGCGGTTGCTCTGGATTGTCGAAAAAAAGCCTTTAAAAATCGTCTCTTGTATATTGCATTTGCTACAACAGCTTTATCATTTGCTTCTTTGATCAAACCGTATTGTTCCAGCCAGGATTGATCCTCGTCATCCGGATTATAGTCAACTCCGTTGAAAGTGATCTGAACAAAGCTCTCTTTATATAATTTTGCTTTTTCAAGAAGATTATCAAAGTGACTATTCCTTTCTTTAATCATATGCCTTATTCCCTTTTCCACATCTTCTGCATTGATCGGATCTGTAGTTTCAGGTTTTATGTCAACCGTCAGAATAGTCCCAAGACGATTTACCAGCCAGGGTTGTCCGGATGTTTCATTAAATACTTTTTTTACAGCTTCTTCCGTAAAGAGCTGGTTTGTCTCTTCTGTATATTGAGCATAAAGATCACGGACATTTTTCAGGGTAAATGGGGGGAGTTTGACCTGGTCTGCGATGTTAAAAGGGGAGACACCACCTACAATCAGTTTGGTGATGTTGCGTATTCCCACCAGCCCTATGGAGTAAAGGGCTTTGTCGGTCTGCTTTTTGTATCTTTGATAGAGTTCGCGGATAGATGTTAGAAAGTTCTCCAGTTCCCCTATAGGGATGCCGTCGAATTCGTCTATAAAGATAACGATTTTTTTAAATTTTACCATTTGATTTAGTTCTTCAAATAATTCGCGAAAGCAGGTATGGTCAGAAATATTATGCGAATCCAGGTATGCCCTCACCGCATCAAGCCTCGGGCAATCCACATGCGCCAGCCTGCTTACCAGTTGTCGGTAAAGATTTTTTTGAATCAATTGATAAAATCTTTCTGAATTGAGGTTCTTGTAATCCTGAAAGCTAAGAAGGATGGCCACATGGGCAGCATCCTTCTCCAGTTCATGGCAAAAGTCTTCAAAAAAGGTGGTCTTGCCGCTCTGTCTCGGGGCAAAAATGGAAAAGTACCTTCCCAGGTCAACCATTGTTTTGATATCCTGGTTCTTTGTATTAACCACATTTTCCAACTCAATATGGTATGATATTTTAGGATCAACTGTCCCAGAGTCTTCAAAGATACGTTCCGGTTTCTTGTAATTCATCATTGCTTTCCTTAGTTTTTCAAAAAAAGACAGGCGCGCTTCTCCCGTATATTTTTCTATGATGTAACCATTTAATATCTAATGATCAACTTTAACATTACTTTCATGTTTTTTGCGGAAAAGCAAACTTGAAATAAACCTTAAAATATTCGCAATTCTGGGTATGGGTGAAAAGCTTTATTGGCGGATTACCAATAATTTACCCTTGATTTCAGGTAGTTGTTGTGTTAAAATAATTTATAATGCAGCCTTAAATTGAAATCCGAATCATTAGGCAGCATACATGTAATTTTGCCACGTTGACCTGTTCAGTGCTTCGTAATTTTACGCAATAATATAACTGTAAATAATTATTCTTGCCAAGGCATTTACAATATATTTACTTTTAAGATCGACTCTTTTTTCTCAAAAACATCTCTGATATCAGGCGTTTTTTCTCGCATATGGGATATATCGGTAAAATTGAGAAAAACAGCTCGCTTTTTTGATTTCAATATTCGGGGCTGGCGAGCTACAACAAATTGCAAACTATACAAAAGATACGAATGTCATGCGCTATTTCGTTCCATGATATTGCGCGTTTTTTCCCACTAATCATTGTTGTGTGCCTTATAATTGGGTGCGGCTCTTTTAGAAACACACAAGCAGATCCGTAGTAATGACTTTAAAATCAACATGTTAAGCGAATAATGCTCTTGATGTCAATATTAACGACTGTGCCTTTTTCTGCCTATTCTTTACCCAGTTTACGTGCGATAATGGGCACTTATCCTTTAGTCGCTTGCATATGGTTAACTTATCTTTGATTTTTTTGAATCCACCATTCGATAACATACTGATTTCTTTGAGGCTAAAGTCGTTTTAAAAGAGCCGCACCCCTTATAATTAATGCGATATTTATTTTTTTAAAAAACCTCTTGACTTCACAGAAAAGGTAATTTACTGTACAGTATCTTTACAGCGGACAGTCTTTAACTTTAATGTGGAAGGGAGGATAAAAAATGAATAAAATTGAAGTCGATGATGAAGTCTATGTAAAATTAGGTGAAATAGCGGTGCCTTTCAAAGAAACAACTCCCAATATGGTAATACGCCGCCTACTAAAATTGACAGAGAAACAGCCATACACTAGTGAGATAACTAGTGACTGTGAGAAGATACTAAAAACTGCTAATTTTAAAGCTACGCCTCAACCTCAAACAACATCATTGCGGTCAAATATTATCGAGCAACATATTGATGAACTTAGAGCTGCTTCGTTAAAAACACATCCTGCATTCCTTACTTTTTTAATGGACAAATATAAAAACACAAAAGGAAACTATAAAACTTCTCATATTATTGAATTTATGGAAGAAACAAACCTGCAATTACCAAATGGATCACTTCGGAACCCCTGGATGAAAGCACCATATGGTGGCGAAAAAAATGGTTTGATCAGCTGTCAGCGAACTATAGAACATTTCAAACAGACAAGAAAATTTGGCTGCTGGGGTGGGAAAGATATTAAAGAAAATTGCGACTCTGTTAACGAATGTATATACCATCCTAAAAATAAAGCGAAGATGAAAAACAAGTGTGATTTAAGAAATGGGGTTATCTGGAAAAGGGAATCACCTATTTCACCTTTTACGTATGGTCATAATTATTTGAAGGTCGTAAAAACACAACTTTTAAAAGACTATTCTATTCCTTTGAAACCTTTGTTGGATATAGTTTTTCCAGGAAGCAACTATAATTCCGATCTTATTGAACAGTTTAAAAAAATATTTCATTTTAATACCGAAGAATTGAATACCTTATTTAATAAGTAACTTAGCACACATCGGGATAGGGACACCTCTCACAAGGCGCCCCTCCCACACCACGCAGCATACGGGTCCGTACTGCGCGGTTCGGCTGATCAGGCAGGATCAGATCCAGGGGAACATAAGCCAAAGTGATTGAAACCACTTGTTCTCCCACCAATTTGCTTCTAACCAATCTCGACACGGTTATCCGCATGAATGGCAGGCACTTCCTGTGCATTCAAGTTCATACTTGTCCTCACATTCCATGTTGTCCCTCTCAAGAACGTTACTACTTAAGAAAGATCCATTCTGTCGGGCTTTTGGATAATACTACGCAAAGTGCCTCAATTAGCACATTAGAAATACCTCCTACTTGCCACTCTCATTTACCCCTGCCATTCGGCAGGTGGCACCGTTCGGGCCTTCACCCGGGTGAGTCCTCCGTGGTGTTCACGGCTCGTTTCCCTGGCTTACCGCCCTCTGCTGACTCCCACTACACGATAAGCGCTCCTTACGGTTTGCTCACTCGATATTTCATCTGCCGCCGTATCCCTTAATTCGTGGTTTCCTCTCCTCGCAGAGTTTGGCTCGCTGGTGGTCAGGACACGATCTTCCACCAGCGCCAGGGATATTTAGTATACCGGCCTTCCCTATTCCGGCAATTTCACACAGATGTCATAACGAGATGCAGTGGGCCTCCCGGGGTGAACCTCGGCTACTTTCAGCGTACGATCGTCAGATATACGGAGTTCACCATGATGGATAGAGGACTTTATCCTGTGTTGCGGACTCGTCCCGGATTCTCCCCGCCTCATCTGCCTGCCCTCTACCTTTCGGTACGGGGCATACCTGTACGCCTGCCTGTGCGTTGCACGCAGACAGGTCGACCCACGCTTTTGCCTCCGGCCTCCTTCAGAAATTGCCTTGCGACAATCCCCTTGCCATTGGCTACCCTTCGCCTCCATCAGGCTGGGTCTGGACTTTACCTGAAATATGTGTCACTATTTCAGATAGCACCATTTAGCAGCCGGGCCTTGCCCGGCACACAACATCGGCGTGCAAGGGACGGCGAAAAACACGCGCCGCCCTTGACGCCCGGCGTTGGCCTTGACAGAAAACGACGATGATGTATGATTATAACATATACATTATTGGAGGTGTCGCATGATAAGAACCCAGATATATTTGACAGATCGTCAACGTTCTGAATTAGCCGCTATTTCAAAAACTTTTGGGAAAAAACAAAGTGAACTCATACGAGAAGCCGTTGACCGGCTCATCGCCCAAGCGGGTCACAGTCGGCGGGAAATTGTATTACGTGAAGCCGCAGGAATCTGGAAAGACCGCGCAGATCTTCCTGACTTCAAGGCAATACGCGCCGAATGGGACAGGCGCTAATCATGACCGGATCATTTCTTCTTGACACAGATATTCTGGTAGATTTTTTTCGAGGATATGGTAAGGCGGTAATCTTTGTAAACGTAAATTCCTCTCGGATTATTCTGTCGTCCATCGTTATTGCAGAGTTGTATGCTGGTGTAAAAGGGGAGTCTGAACTAACAGTTTTGGAGAATTTTGTTTCCCTTTTCCGGATTCTCCCTGTAACTTCTGAAATCGCCAAAACAGGAGGACTTTATAAGCGGGATTATGGCAAGTCTCACGGTGTGGGGCTCGCAGACGCGATTATAGCTGCTACTTGCGAAGCAGAAAA
>Ga0255432_1114_pt1 | contig 13456 bp, 10 predicted proteins | sample ANMaggSeSYBR02I6_FD_182656 | JGI IMG/M metagenome (GOLD analysis project Ga0255432, IMG submission 182656) | Sediment cell enrichment communities from methane seep in Santa Monica Basin, California, United Staets - ANME aggregate JGI... | ecosystem: Environmental > Aquatic > Marine > Cold seeps >...
TTATAAAGGCGGAATAATTCTTCGGTCATATCTTGGCAAGTTATCCGGTATTAACAAAAAAGGTGAAATTGATCTTGTTACAGAAGCTGACATTGGATCAGAAAAAGTAATAATCGAGACAATATTAAATGCATTTCCAGATCATTCCATATTAGCCGAAGAAAGCGGTTTTAATAAAGGCAAAGCTGATTATGAATGGATTGTTGATCCTCTCGATGGAACAACAAACTTTACTCATCAGCTCAGTATGTTTTCCATATCCATAGCATTTGCCTTGCAGGGAAATATAGTTTTAGGCGTTGTCTTTAATCCGGCAACAGAAGAACTTTTTACCGCAGTAAAGGGAAAAGGAGCTGAATTAAATTGCAGACCAATAAAAGTTTCAGGCTCAAAATCGGTTTCAGAAAGCCTGCTTGTAACTGGTTTCCCTTATGATTTTAAAAACATTATCGACTCCTTAATGATCCGCTTTTCTAATTGTCTAAAAGCATCCCAGGGTGTTAGAAGGTTAGGATCTGCGGCGCTTGATCTTTGTTTTGTGGCCTGCGGACGATTCGATGCCTTCTGGGAACAAAATCTGAAATCCTGGGATACATCTGCAGGCGTTCTGATTGCAAGTGAAGCAGGAGCTGTTATAACAGATTTTTCAAACAAGCTGTTTACGATCGACAAAAAGGAAATTCTGGCTAGTAACGGAAAAATTCATGATGAGATGCTTAATTTACTGAAGCTAAGAAATCTTTGAAAATTGAACGTTTTGCAAAGGTCTCGCTAAAGGACAGCGTATGAAAAAAAAAATAACTAATAATATGTCTTTTGATGATTATATGGGATGTTTTGGCAATTTCGATATCAATGATGCTATATGTAACAAATATTGTTCGCTAAGATTGCGTTGCTCTATAGAATGTGATCAAAATATCAGACTGGAAATATTGAACGACCTTGTATCTTCAGATGCTCTATCTATAACGATGCAATAGGATTGAAAAAACGTTCCGTGAACGCTTACATATAGACTTTCAGATAGTTAATTTCACAAGGCTAGAAGGAGAAAGGCGTATTAGTTATACGTCGACGACTGATAACGCAGTGAAATTATTTATCTGAAAGTCTATATTAAGGAAAAATTTTACCGGGATTTAATACACCGTTTGGATCAAAAATTTTTTTTATTTTTTTCATAAGGCCGAGCTCCACAGCCCCTATCTCTTTTTGAATATAAGGCAACTTGGTTATACCGACACCATGTTCGCCTGAAATAGTTCCGCCCAGTTCGAGTGTATATTCAAACAGAGCTTCAACTGCGGCTTCCGCCTTTTTAAGCTCTTCTTTATTCTTTTTATCAAGCATTATATTAAAATGAATATTTCCGTCGCCGGCATGGCCGAAACTAACCATAACAAGTCCGGTTTTTTTTCTTAATTCATCTATTTTTTTTACCATATCAGGTATCTTGTTTCTGGGAACTACAATATCCTCATTAATTTTATCCTGACCATATCTAAACAAAGCCGGCGAGATCGCCTTTCGAGCTTTCCAGAGTTTAGCGGCATCCTCTTTACTCCTGGCTTTTTGCACATTCGCAGCCCCCTGAGAAATACAAAGTTTTTCTATCTGATTTATTGTAATTTCAACCTCTTTTTCTTTTCCATCGACATCAATTAAAAGCAATGCCTCAGAATTAACAGGCAGTCCCATATTAAGATACTCTTCAACACATCTAATTGAAGCATTATCCATATATTCTATGGTCCGCGGTATTATGCCGTATCGAATGATCGCTGAAACCGCCTTTGCAGCGGTTTCCATATTATCAAAAACAGCAGTCATAGTACTGACTGCCTCGGGAAGCGGTAAAAGCCTGAGAGTCATACGCGTAATTACCCCCAGCGTCCCTTCTGATCCAACAAGAAGCCTTGTCAGGTCATATCCTACTACCCCCTTGGCTGTACTTACTCCGGTATTTATAATTTCTCCAGTTGGAAGAACCGCTTCTATCCCAAGCACGTAATCACGGGTAACCCCATATTTAACTGCACGTGGGCCTCCTGCACATTCTGCCAGGTTGCCGCCCAGAGTGCAAAATTCAGAGCTTGAGGGATCCGGGGGATAAAAAAGATTTTCCTTTTCAACAGCTTCATGAAAACGGCCTGTAACAACACCCGGCTCAACACTGGCAACAAGGTTTTCCTTATCTATTTTTAGAATACGGTTAAAGCGGGTCATGGCAAGAATAATCCCCCCCCTTACAGCAAGAGATCCTCCTGTCATCCCGGAACCGGCCCCTCTTGGGATAACAAAAAAACTATCTTTATTGGCGAGCTTTAGAATAGCGGAAATTTCCAGGGCATTTTGCGGGAACAGGACTGCGTCAGGCAGATAAGTCTGCGCAGTTGCATCATAAGCATAGCATACAAGATCTTCCTTAGCTCTGCTGAAATTGGACTTGCCTGCTATATCTTTAAGCTTTTTGAAAGTTTTATCACTAATTGTCATTGGTAACCGTTCACGGGTTCAGAGTTCACGGAGTAATGCACTACCGACTCCAACGCTCTATTACCTGTCGTACCATGAAAAGGATCTACCGTAGTTTCTTGTCAGCACCTAAGGGGGTGCCATGGACAAACTTGTTTGTCCGTGCAAGATACGTCAATGGAGAGTAACGAAAACGACCGTCTGGTATTTCAATGATTGAGGTCATATGCATTTTTTAAAATTCTTCGGCAGAAAAAGGGCACGGACAAACAAGTTTGTCCATGGCACCCGTCCTGAGTCATAAGAAGGTCGATCATAAGATCTGGTTTAGAACTCAACAAGTAAACCCGTGAACGGTTACCGCCATTGAAAGTTAGCCAGGTTAAGACCTTTGCAAAAAGAGGTCAGAATTCGCCTGATTCAAGTTTTTTGCTAAAAATTTCCACCTGTCTCTGCACAGCTCCCTTTTCTTTTAACCCTCGTTCAACGATACCAATGGAATGAAGGACTGTAGCATGATATCTGTTGAAACTTTTACCAATTGTCTGAAGAGGTGAATCCGTATATCTCCTTGAAAGATAAATCGCTATTTGTCTTGGATGAACAAAATTTTGTTTTCGGGAACTCGAAATAATATCTTTTATGGCAATATTGAAATGCTTGCAAACAAGTTTCTTAATGACATCTATTGTAATATTTTTACGTTGCCTGACTATATTCCGGGTTACACTTTCCGCAAGATCAAGGTCAATCGGCACTCCAAGAATTGATGACTTGGCTGTAACTCCTATAAGTCCGCTCTCAAGCTGCCTGACATCCTCTGTAAGTTCACTGGCTAAATACTCGATTACTTCCTCAGGTAAACTATGCCCATTATTTTTCGATTTTTTCTGTAATATTCTGACTCTTGTCCTGAAACCAGGAGAGCCGATATTTGAAATAAGACCGTATGAAAACCGCGATATCAACTTTTCATTAAGTTTAGGAATGTCAGAAGGGAGGTAACAACTTGAAAAAATTATTTTCTTATCTGCTTCAAAAAGGTAATCAAGAATTAAAGCCAGCTCGATCTGTGTACGCTCCTTCCCACTTAAAGAATGCACATCTTCAAGAAGCAATACATCACATTCATTCCTGTATTTTTTTTTGAATTCATCAATTGAACCATTCCTGAAAGCATTAACCATTTCATTGGTAAAATCTTCAGCGGTTATATAAGATACATGTTCTGTTGGATATTGAGATATTATATGGTGACCTATAGCCTGAGAAAGATGGCTTTTCCCCATTCCGATCTTTGATAATAAAAACAAGGAATTTTGCTGGGAATTATTTTTTGAAGCAAGGTCAAGTGCCGCTAAATAAGCAAAGTCATTATTGTTGCCGACAACGAACTGATCAAAAGTAAAATCCCTTCTTAATAGTCTGCCGTTATGCGGACGCAAATTAACCCCAGGCAGAGGGATCTGAATATTATTATCCTTTTTAAAACCTGAGTTCTCTTTTTTACAGGTTTTGCGGAAAACCTCGAGACCAAGATTGTATGCTTTACCGGAAGCTATTTTTATTTCTGTTTTTATAATTGAACCATAGTGGTCAAGAATACGTTTTTTTGAAAAAGTATTTGTACACGAGAGCACAATACGGTTTTCCTTGCATTCTATAAAGTCCACGGGTTCAATCCACATTCTGTAGCTATGGCCAGGAATCTGTTTTTTAATCGATAATTTTACTTGTTCCCATATTTGTTTCATAGAGCTTTACAATCCATATTCCCAAAAATAGAAGGTTAATGATATTAAAATAGAAGAAAAAACTTTGCAAACTATAGACTTTCAGATAATTAATTTCACAAGGCCAGAAGGAGGAAGGCGTATTAGTTGTACGTCAACGACTGATAACACAGTGAAATTATTTATCTGAAAGTCTATATAAAAAATCAGACTGTTTGGAAGAAATATTATTGGTTAGAAAGGTTTCAATCGCACAACTTAGGTCTCGCTAAAAAATAACTTGGTAGAAAAATCTGTTTGAGAATTTAAAAGTTTCTGGTAAAACCCGCGCGAAAATTTAATGGTTTGATTAAGCTATCTGGAACTTTCTGTCAAACCTGAAGAATAATGTTTTACACTTGTTTGTTGAAAAGTTATTAACAATTTATAGGCATCTGTTTTTATTAATCTATATTTAATCATACAGGCAACTGCTTCTAAATACAAACATTTTTGCAATGAGATTTTTCTTCAACTATTTTATGCAGATCCATCATTATCAGCATAATTTTTTACAATAATATCCTATTCAAAAAGCTTGCTAATGCTTCCATTATCTTTAATTTTCAAAAAAAATCGCTTGTGTCTCTGTTGAATAAAATATCTTAAAAATCATCATATAGTTAAATGCAATTTAATTAATTTGTTTGAAAATAATATGAAACATGTAATATCCTAAAAATTTGCCGGTAGGCAATAGTTCAGCCACAAAGACAATTTTAATATTAAGGTTATATAAATGCATAATTATCGCCCCGTTATTGGAATTACCATGGGAGATCCTGTTGGTATCGGCCCTGAGATTATACTCAAGGCTCTCTCATCCCCTTTAATTTATAAAACCTGCAAACCGCTCGTAATAGGAGATTCAGGGGTGCTGGAACTTGCAAAAAAAAGCACATCAAGCACTCTTGAAATAAAAGATGTTAAAACCCATGTTTCAGGCGCATATAAATACGGACGGATTGATGTTTTATGCTTATCCAAACTTGATAAGAATAAAATATCCTGGAGTAAACCCACAGTTCAAACAGGAACTGCAATGATAAAATACATAACAACTGCGATAGATATGGCAATCAAAGGAAGTATCAGCGCTATTGTTACATGCCCTGTAAATAAGGCAGCCATGCAAAAGGCGGGCAGCAAGTTCAGCGGTCACACAGAACTCCTTGCAGAACGCACTAAAACTGATAGTTTTGCAATGATGCTGGCCGGCAATAAACTTCGCGTGGTTCTTGCAACCATTCACATCCCCTTAAAAAATGTTTCAGCCGAACTTTCAAAAGAACGAATTGTTAAAACCATACAAATTACATGGCACGCTCTTTATTATAGTTTTGGTTTCAAAAAACCCCGAATTGCTGTAGCCGGCTTAAATCCTCATGCCGGGGAAGAAAGAATGTTTGGAGATGAGGAAGAAAAAATTATTTTGCCGGCAATAAATTCAGCAATTAAGAAAGGGTTTGATGTTTCCGGCCCCTTCCCTCCTGACACCGTGTTTTATCACGCCGCAAACGGACGTTATGATGCTGTTGTCTGCATGTATCATGACCAGGGGCTTATCCCGTTTAAACTGCTGCACTTTACCGATGGAGTTAATACAACTTTAGGGCTGCCGATAATTAGAACTTCTGTTGACCATGGGACTGCTTATGATATCGCAGGAACCGGAAAAGCAGATCCCGGCAGCCTTGTAGCAGCAATAAATATGGCGACTGAACAGGCTATATATAAGCATAGTTAGCTCATTAGCCTTTTGAGAGCATATGAGCATCAAGGTAAAAGTTCAGCCACTAAGTCACAAAGGCACAAAAAGACTTTAATTTTAAAGCGTTATTAAAAAAGATAAGAAAAAAGTTGTAGATACAGCATATACGTACATTGAAAATTATATTATAATCTTAGTGTTTTAGTGCCTTTGTGGCTGAACCATTACGCTTCAAGTATAATAGAATTAAAACCATGAAAAGCTCTTGTATAAGAAATTATTTCAAGCATGAAATCCGAAAAAATAAAAATACATGGCGCAAGACAGCATAATCTGAAAAATATAGACGTCGAACTGCCCAGAAATAAATTGGTTATTATAACGGGTTTATCGGGCTCCGGCAAATCAACACTTGCTTTTGACACTCTTTATGCAGAAGGACAGCGCAGGTATGTTGAATCTCTTTCTACTTATGCACGTCAGTTCTTAGAACGCCTGGACAAACCGGATGTTGACCTGATTGAGGGCCTCTCGCCCGCCATTGCAATTGAACAAAAAACAGCCAGCCATAACCCCAGATCAACCGTTGGCACAGTTACTGAAATTTATGATTATCTCCGCCTTCTATTTGCCAGAACAGGTACTCCTCACTGTCATAAATGCGGAAAGCCCATTACTTCGCAAACGCTTGACCAGACCGTGGATAAAATCATGTCAATACCTGAAGGAACCAAAATCATTATTTTATCGCCTCTTGTTGTCGACCAGAAAGGAACTCATGAAAAACTCTTAAAACATCTTAAAAGAGATGGTTTCGCTCGCATACGTGTCAACGGCAAAACATTTGAAATAGAGGATATTGATAAGCTTGATAAAAACAAGAAGCACACTATCGATGTTGTTGTCGATCGCCTGATTGTTAAAGAAACTATTAAAAACAGGCTTGCAGATTCTTTAGAGCTGGCCGTATCTCAGTCAGACGGCATAGCTACAATCGATGTTTTGGGTAAAAAGCCTGTTATCTTCAACGAAAAATCAGCATGTATAACTTGCGGCATAAGCTATCCTGAATTTACACCTGCTGCTTTTTCCTTTAATTCTCCGCAAGGCGCATGCCCGAAATGTGATGGCCTTGGCTCAACAAATGTATTTGACCCTGACCAGATAATTCCGAATCCCGAATTATCTTTAAGAGAAGGCGCAGTTATCTTGTGGGCTAACAGAAATTCAGTTCATTTTTTTGAATTTTTAGATTCTTTGACCATGCATTATGGCGTTGATATCTATACGCCCTATAAGGATCTGCCGGATAATTTTAAAAAAGTTCTTTTTTACGGATCAGGAGATGAACAGATATCTTTTTATTTTGAACGGAACAATCGCCGTTTTAACTACAGCAAAGCATTTGAAGGCATAATACCAAAATTGGAAAGGCGTTACCTTGAGACGGATTCTTTTCATGCAAGAGAGGAAATTAAGCACTATATGAGTTTCCGTCCCTGCCGGGAATGCCAGGGAACAAAACTAAATAAAGGAAGCGGATCCGTAAAAGTCGGCGGGCTTACCATATCTGAGATAACAGCTTTTACTGTGACAAAAGCACATAGTTTTTTAAAAAATCTTGAACTTTCCGGCAAAAAAAAGATCATTGCTAAAAGAATTCTAAAAGAACTTATTGAAAGGCTTGGCTTTCTTGACAATGTGGGCCTGTCATATCTTACTCTTGCCAGATCAGCATATACTCTTTCAGGCGGAGAAAGCCAGAGAATACGCCTTGCAACGCAGATCGGATCGAAATTAACGGGAGTTCTGTATGTTCTGGATGAGCCCAGCATTGGCCTTCATCAAAGGGATAATCAACGTCTTATTGAAACACTTCTGCAAATGCGCAATTATGGAAATACTATTCTCGTTGTAGAGCATGATGAAGAGACAATCTTGGCTTCTGATTATGTAATAGACATGGGCCCAGGGGCCGGTATTAACGGCGGGCATGTAGTATTTTCAGGCACACCCAAAAAACTTCTAAAGGATAAAAATTCATTGACCGGCCAGTATCTTTCCCGGCGTAAAAAAATTGAGGTGCCTGCAAAAAGGCGCAAAGTTCAGGGGAAAGAGATAGTAGTCAAAGGAGCCTCTGAAAACAATCTCAAGAATATTGATGTGAGATTTCCCCTTGGCTGTTTCATCTGTATAACAGGTGTCTCCGGCTCCGGAAAATCCACCCTTGTCCTTGAGACACTTTACCGCTCCCTTGCCCAGCGGATATATCGCAGCAGGATACCGTCAGGGAAGCTCAAAGATGTAGTTGGGCTCGAACAAATTGATAAAGTGGTTAATATTGATCAGTCTCCAATTGGGAGAACGCCCCGTTCCAATCCCGGGACTTATACAGGTGTATTTACTTTTATAAGAGAACTTTTTTCAAGAACAGTTGAAGCAAGAATGCGTGGGTACAAACCGGGCCGTTTCAGCTTCAATGTTAAGGGCGGAAGGTGTGAGGCATGTAATGGTGATGGCATAATAAAGATAGAAATGCATTTTCTGCCGGACGTTTATGTTGCATGCGATGTGTGTCACGGGAAAAGATACAACCGCGAAACTCTCGAAGTTAAGTACAAGGGCAAAAATATAGCGGATGTTCTCGATATGACTGTAAATCAGTCCGTTAAGTTTTTTAAGAATATAACCAACATACGATCAAAACTGCAAACATTGGTTGACGTGGGCATAGGTTACATCCATCTTGGCCAGCCCGCTACAACTCTATCGGGAGGAGAAGCCCAGCGCATCAAGCTGTCACGCGAACTCAGCAAAAAAGGTACCGGAAGAACAATATATATACTTGACGAGCCTACAACCGGCCTTCATATCGACGATATACAGAAACTTCTTAATGTGCTTAACAGACTTGTGGATGCAGGCAATACAGTTATTGTAATCGAACACAACATGGAGGTTATCAAATCAGCCGACTACATAATAGATCTTGGCCCTGAGGGCGGCGATGAAGGCGGAAATATTATCGGATGCGGAACTCCGGAACAAATAGCAGAAATTAACGAGTCATATACTGGACAATTTTTAAAAAAATTCTTATCCTGATCCCTGCACAAACGTAACCGTTCACGGTTCACGGTTCACGGTTCACGGTTAAAAAAACAGAAGGTAGAGGAGAATTATGGGATCCTCTTTTGAAAATTTAGAAGTTTGGAAAAATCTTGGAGGTTATCAGTATCCAAAATGCTTCAATCGTTGCATAGTTCATTGAAAAAACCGTGAACCGTAAACTGCCCTTATCCCTTTTTCTTCTCAAACATCTTCATAAAGTCAGTCAAAGCCTCAACTGCCTCGATAGTCGTGGCATTGTATATAGATGCCCTGCAACCTCCGACCGACCGATGCCCCTTAAGACCAGCCATACCATTTTCAAGTGCTTCCTGAACAAACAGCTTTTCCAGATCTTCGTTCGGAAGGCGAAAAGTTACATTCATAAGTGAACGGCTATCAATCTCTGCCGTACCTTTATAAAAGGTGCTTGAATCAATAACACCGTATAATAACTCAGCCTTTTTACGGTTTATTTTCTCCATATTTTCGAGTCCGCCAATATCTTCTTCCAGCCATTTCATAACAAGCTGAATAGTATAAACAGCAAAACACGGAGGGGTATTATACATTGAATTTTTGGAAGAGTAAGTTGTATAGTCCAGCATGGAAGGCAGATTTTCCTGCACCAGTTCCAACATATCATCATGGATTATCACCATGCAAACCCCTGCGGGACCGATATTTTTTTGCGCTCCCGCATATATCAGACCAAATTTGTTCATATCCAAAGATCTGCACATTATATCGGAAGACATATCAGCTATTAGCGGAACGCCGCCGGTATCGGGAAAAGATGCCCACTGGGTTCCCTTTATTGTGTTGTTTGATGTAATATGAACATAAGCGCTGTCGCTGCTGAACCGGATATTGCGAGGTATATAGGTAAAATTTTTATCCTCGGAAGATGCTGCGATATTAACCTTTTTGTCCAGAATTACGGCTTCCTTTATTGCCTTAGTGGACCATGTGCCTGTATTAACATAATCCGCCACATCCTCTTTACCAAGAAAATTCATGGGAATCATGCAGAACTGCATACTGGCTCCTCCCTGAATGAAAAGCACGTGAAATTTTTCATCCAGTTTTAAGAGGCGCTCTATTCTTTCTTTTGCATCATTGATTATGTCATCAAACCATTTTGATCTGTGGCTGATCTCGGTAACAGACATTCCAGATCCGTTGTAATTTAAAAACGAATCCCTTATCTCCTCAAGAACGCTCAGGGGAAGGGCTGCTGGTCCTGCATTAAAATTATAGATTCTATTTTCCATAATGTTTTTCTCCAATATTTAAAAGCGCTAAAGTGTTACAAAGAATCTTATTTGGTAACTACTCACGTAGTCAGGCTGAAGGCTGAAGGGGGCAGAAGAGCACGATTGCCGTACTTTGGCGGAAATATCTGATTCTTGCATCAAACATGGCTTTTAATGCGTTTTTTTCTAACAGTCTTCAGCCTTCAGCCTATCCACCTTATTTGTACAGACAGAGAAAAATATGTCAATGAGTATTCCACGAATTTCAAAGCTATAACTCGGAAGGTCATAAATTGTAAGTTGTGGCTTTTCAAGGTATAAAGTTTCGAGTATTGACAAACAGTTGGCTTATATTTTAGATTGATCTATTTTCAACAACGCCAAAATCAAAACAAGGTAACTTTTATGAAAATTTATACGTACCCTTCAAAATCGGCTGAAGCAAGGGTTGCATCTATTATAAATCGAGGGCTTGGTTTTAAGAAAAAAGACTATCTTAAAGTTTCGCAGATGCTTGAAGATGTCAGAAAGAACGGCGACAATGCCCTTATTAAATACGCAAACCAGTTTGACTCCCCCGGCCTTTCAATAAAATCTATCAGGGTAACGTCCGACGAAATTGAAGCTGCTGCGAAGAAAGTCGAAAGAACATTTATGCGCTCTTTAAACAGAGCAATATCTCATATCGAATCATTTCATAAACACCAATTATGCAATTCATGGATAAACACAGATCGCCCCGGTGCTTTTCTGGGACAGATAGTAAACCCGGTTGATTCGGCGGGAGTTTACGTGCCGGGCGGAAAAGGAGGGAAGACCCCCCTTGTTTCTTCTGTCCTCATGGGTGCAATCCCGGCCGGAATAGCTGGTGTAAAACACATAGCAATGGCTACTCCGCCCACAAAAGACGGAAGTATAAATCCCCATCTTCTTGTTGTGGCAAAAAAAGTCGGAATCAATGTAATTTACAAGCTTGGAAGCGCCTGGGCGATTGGTGCACTGGCATATGGCACAGAAACAGTTCCAAAAACCGATGTCATAGTAGGACCCGGAAATATTTATGTTACTCTGGCTAAAAAAATTGTTTCAGGAACAGTCGGCATAGACATGATAGCAGGCCCAAGTGAAATACTGATAATCGCAGACAACACGGCAAACCCGGAATTCACAGCCGCTGACCTGCTTTCACAGGCAGAACACGACATAATGGCATCCTCTATACTCGTGACCGACTCAGAAGCAACAGCAAAGGCCGTTAATATAGCAGTAGAAGAGCAGCTAAAATATCTAAACAGAAAAGACATAGCCGGAAAGTCTCTTGACAGTTTCGGAGCAATTATAGTTATGCCTGATCTCACAACCTGCATAGAACTTGCAAACAGGATTGCCCCGGAGCATCTGGAGCTTCACATAGATAATCCATTTGAGTATATCGGAAAGATCAAAAATGCCGGCGCTATATTTGTCGGGGATTACACGCCGGAGCCTGTCGGCGACTATATAGCCGGCCCAAACCATGTACTCCCTACCGCAGGAGCAGCCAGATTTGCTTCAGCCCTATCTGTAGATAACTTTGTCAAAAAGACAAGTCTAATTCATTATTCAAGAGAAGCCTTCGGACGAGAAGCAAAAGACATCATCCGCCTTGCAGAGATAGAAGGACTTGATGCACATGCGAATGCCATAAAGATAAGACTGAAAATATAACTACTCAGATTTGTTAGACTGAAAACTGAAGACTGAAAAATAAACTCATATTAATCTATGATGGAAATCAAGATTTAAATTGTTCGGCATAAAAAATTTAAACATAGGAACAGTCAAATGATTAAAAAAGTCGTTAAGATAAAAAAATTATATGATAACGATTTAATTTTAGATGATTTGAAATACTGGTTGAGCAAATCACCTGAAGAGAGGGTTGCAACAGTTGACTATCTGAGGAGACAACATCATGGAGGTACAACAAGACTTCAAAGAGTTGTTAGAGTTGTTCAACGCACATAAAGTTAAATACCTTATAGTACCTAAGTTGAGCGATTTTTTGCGAAGATATGTGCTGAGATCTTGATGCATAAGGATTTGCAAAAACCGCAGGCATATCAATGGATATGTCGAGGATTTTCGCAAGTCCTTGATGCGCAAGAGATTGGTGCAGATTGAGTAAAAAACCGCTCAATTTAGGTTATAGTAGGTGGCTATGCGCTATCTTTTCATTGTGCTCCTCGATACACGGGAGATATTGACTTATTCGTTAAACCAGACACGGAAAACGCGATACGCATCTTAAAAGCACTTGAAGAATTCGGTTTTGGATCGGTTGGTTTAAAGATAGAAGATTTGAAAAATCCCAATAATGTTATCCAATATCAGTAAAATTATTTTTCTTCGTGGTGAAAAAGTTTTGTTAGATCGAGATCTTGCAGAGCTTTATAATGTAGAAACCAAACAGTTGAAACGCGCAGTACGCCGCAATATAAAAAGATTTCCTCTGGATTTTATGTTTCAGTTGACGAAAGAGGAATATCAATCTGTAAGGAGCCAATTTGACACCTTAAAAACTCGCTGAAAACTGAAAAATAAAGTCATATTAATATATGATGGAAATCAAGAAATAATATATTGATATCCAATATCATTGATTTATTTCTTAACATTTAAATTGTTCGGCGGCTACAAGTTATGTCCGACCGACGGACTTGCCTGGGTTGCATCTACCGTCTTTTCTGCTATAATGCGTTTATCGGACATCAAGGAGTTCATATGGAGCCGCATGATTCGACAATACCTAAATTTTGTGCCGATGGTTACCTGCCTGAAGGGCTGTACCTGGCTTCGAAAACTGAAGTTATGTTTCGATTTGGTTCATCGTCTCGGCTGCGTAGACGGCTGGTCCTTCGAATTAGGCGTTGGATAGAGTTGACTCAACTGATTGTCGGTCTACGCCTGCTGATTGATGGAAGTTTCGTCACAGCGATTTCACTCCTTTTGGGGTTAATTTCAGCAGGTTACCTATTATAATTCATACCACAAAAAGGCGTGTATCGCAAGCGGTAAAATGATATAACTTAGTGAAATAACAATAGATATTGGCATAGAAATTGAAATTCAATTTTCATGCCAATTGGTGA
>Ga0255432_1117_pt1 | contig 13422 bp, 13 predicted proteins | sample ANMaggSeSYBR02I6_FD_182656 | JGI IMG/M metagenome (GOLD analysis project Ga0255432, IMG submission 182656) | Sediment cell enrichment communities from methane seep in Santa Monica Basin, California, United Staets - ANME aggregate JGI... | ecosystem: Environmental > Aquatic > Marine > Cold seeps >...
AAAGGGGCCAGGCGCAACCTGATACTGAGCCGGATAATAATTGTATCCCTGCTGGTAATTGCCCTGGCCGGGCCGTATTATCCGGTGACTGTGACTGAGATCGACGAAACACCTACCATTACGGTGCTTTCTGACGAGACTGCAAGCATGGATATATTCGAAAGCGGTACAGCACAGGGGATATTCGATAAATTACAGGATACCACTCCTGCCAGGATGGAAAAGATGGGAGGTTTACGGTCTGATATTGGTGATGAGATACTTGCATCGTCTACAGGCGACGACCATATTATTGTGGTTTCTGACGGGAACAATAACTTTGGCAGCGACCTGGCCGAGACCATTGATTTTGTTTCTGGCACCGGCACAGTCGTATATGCCGTGATCCAGACACCAGATAAGAACGACCTGAGTGTTGAGATAACTGGTGCTAGGACAGCAGTGCTTGGTAACGAGAACACGTGGGGTGTGGAGGTCAGGCAGGCAGAGAGCAATACTACTTACAAGCTGTACATAGAGGTGGACGGTAGTCCCGTGTCCAGCCAGACTGTGACCCAGACCAAACCCATAAAGATTGTAGGTTTCTCGAGTACCTTCCAGTCGCTGGGACCACATTTGATAACTGCCAGGATATCCTCTGGTGATGATATGCGCTCCGGGAACAATGTGTTCAATAAGACCATCTATGTTGTACCCAAACCCAGGTTATTACTGGTCTCTCCTGATGTAGATTCACCTCTTTACAAGGTACTCAGGAACCTGTACGAAACGAACACTGTTTCCTCCCTTGATGATGCCAACCTGACAGATTACAAGGCCGTGGTGCTGGACAATATCAATGATGGCCGGTTATCCGGCAGTTCTATCGAGAAATTGCGGGAATATACTGCCAGCGGAGGCGGGTTGCTTGTGGTTGGTGGCGATAATAGTTATGATTACGGTGACTACCTGGATTCGTCTATTGAGGCTATACTGCCTGTGGAATCGTATTCCAGTGCCTATGCAGGCAGCATAAATGTGGTGCTTGTACTGGATATCAGTGGCAGTATCAGCGCCCATGAGGCACTGGACGATGAGAAGGCCATGGCCATTAACCTGCTGGGGGATATGGGCAGGGATACCAATGTGGGAGTGGTGGCTTATGGCGGAGATGCCATCTCGGTAAGCGACGGGGTGCTGCCCATGTCCAGCCATGCCAACCGTGATGCATTGGTGGACAGGGTGTCAAAGCTAAAGACCGGGTATGATCAGGCCCAGTACCACCCAGATAAGGTAAGAAGTAATATCTTTTTTCACGTCCTCACGGACCACTTCCGGTCGTTCAATGTACCTGCTGGTGACAGTACTTGCATCCAGGGAAAATTCATTCACATCAGATTCACGGGCATCGTACAGGTTTGCAGCTATCACCTGCGGCCCGATATGGTATAACCCGGCCTGGTCCACCCACAAATTGGATGAAGTAAGAGTGCTGCCGTCGGGATAGGTAATTGTTTGCGTGGAAGGCATCCTGATAACAGTGCCTGTTCTGACATTGTGCTCGCTAATGTCAGTGCCCCCAAGCCAGTCCAACATCTGCTTCCAGAAGATAGGGAATTGTGGCATGGTTGCAAACCCTGACCAGGCATCATCGCCTGTGACATCGTTTAGCCCCAGGTAAACAACGGTTCCCTCACCCTGCCTGCGGTAGGAGAGCATAGGCGAATCGTCGGAAGCCTTCATCAATACAGTATCATCTTCAAGTGCACTTCCCTTGAGATGCTTTACTACCTCCAGGTCCGTTACCGGGATTCCGGCAGTTATCGGGTTCTCCTGGATCATCTTCAGGTCAGTTTCATCTGATGTGCTAATAATCTTAATTGGCAGTAGGCCGCCTTCTATAAGTGCCAGGCCCGGCGATGCAGTGGCGATAACCACACCCCCATCGTCTACGAATCCGGTAAGGATGGCCGCAGGTTCAGGACCCAGGGAATTATTATCCACCATTCCAAGGATAACAATACCGTAACCGGACAGGTCCGGCGGCAGGAATGAACTGTATTTAAGACCTGGATGTAAAAGCCCCAGGGCAGTTCTGGTGGCAGTCCTGGTACGAGTCCCGGTGACAGTCTGCTCCCTGGTATCCACCAGTAAAACACGTCCCTCTGCGGCCACCGGGATATAAACGTAAGCATTATCATCTATCTTCAACTCACCGCCGCCAGTAATGGAAATTTCGGTTGTTCCGGTTTCCAGGTTGGATACAATATATGCACGGGTACTGCCTGCAGGGATGCTGAGGGTACCGCCTCTTTTTTCATTCCCTGTCCTGATATCCAGTGACACCGTAGCCTTTCGATCATTGAAGTTCTTTACAGCCAGGTTCAGGTTGTATGCCCCATCCTTCACTTCAAGCCAGCCATTCACAATGCCTATATTATTACTCTTCCCGCCCACCTGTACGAACTCCACCCTTACTCCGTTTTTTTCTGCCAGACCCTTTGCCACCAGCGGGTCATTCCCGCTCCATGTAGCAAAGTCCGAGAATACTATAACGGTCCCGCCCGGTCCTGCCAGCCGCTGGCTATAGGTTATGGCAGCGGCGATATCTGCCGATATCGCCCGCTGGGGTGTCAGGGCGATGACCTCCTTTGTCCGGGTTTTGTCACCTTCTTTCACGGCCAGTACTGGTACATTCTGTGCCCACACCAAGCTGTTCACAGCCGAGAGCCTCTCTGCCGCAAGGGCTTTGGCCTCATCCAGCCTGCCGCCTGCCTGCATACTGGCTGAGTTGTCTATCACGATAACCGTATGCTGGCCAGATACTTTCTCCTCCATGATATAGGGGGCGGCAGCGGCAAGACTTAACAGTATCAGTACAAGCAACTGGATAATAAACAGCGGGTCGCGGATGAGCTTTCTTAGCAGCAGTGATAATTTATTGCGCTGCTGCTCACGTTTTAAGAAGAACAGCAGGGATGGTATATCAAGATCAATGGTCCTTGGGCGCAGCAGGTATAGGATGATCAGCGGGATGATACTGGCCAGGGCCAGCAGTGCCAGCGGACTGGAGAACAGTATATCAGATATAGCAGCCAACAATATCATCTCCCGTGGATGGTCCTGTAGATGGCCTCAAGGATTGACAGGTCGGTTTGAAACGTAAAGAAATCCGCACCCAGCCTGTCGCACTCGTGCTTCAGGGCCGCATTGTGGGACTGCAGTTCACTGCTATATTCCAAAACAAGGCCGGTATTGATATCTGTGAACATCTGCTCACGGGTCTCAAGGTCACGTAGTTTAACAGCTCCCAGTTCTTCCAGTTCAATTTCTCCCGGGTCCAACACCTGGATAACGATCAGGTCATGTCGTCCCAGTCTGTACAGGGCAGGCTTGATATCATCAAGTGGTGCAAGAAAATCAGAAATGATAATGACCCTGGATTTTGATTTTATTACACTGCTGTACTGCTGCACTGGCTCATTAAGTCCTGTGGAACCGCCGGGTTTAGTGGCATTTAACTGATCGATTGCGGCCAGCAGGTTCACCCTCCCCCTGCCTGGTTTGGATATATCGATATTGTCGGTGAATGTGGATATGGCAAACTTCTCGTTATCCTTCATGACCAGGTAGGCAAATCCCAGTGCCAGCATGGCACCATATTCATATTTGTTCAACCCTACTGCAGGATAATCCATGCTGCCACTGGTATCAAGCAGGATATGGGTGACCAGGTCCCGGTATTCCTCGAACTGCCTGACATACAGTTTCTCGGTTCGCGCATATACCCTCCAGTCTATTGTCCTGAAATCGTCTCCCCGTTCATATTCACGGAAACCATAGGCATCTGTACCCCTTCCCACCTTTGTGGAACGCCGGGCTCCTGTATACTGGCTGGATACCCTTTTTTGTGCCACAAAAGAGAAACGTTCAAGTTCGCGGAGGAAATCGGTCGATATCATGCTGGTCAAAGGATCCGAACCTTATTCATTAGAGTATTTTGGCGTGTTTAATGATACCATCGATCACATGTTCAAGGGTTACGCCCTTACGCTGGGATTCGAAGTTCAGGATGATCCTGTGCTTTAATACAGGATAGGCCATTTTCACCACATCCTCCTCACTGACAAAGTTGCGCCCGTTGATCAGTGCCCTTGCCTTGGCTGCCAGGATAAGCCCTATACTGGCCCTGGGTGAGGCACCGAATTCAATAAATTCAGCATCTTTCCTTGTCTGGATAACAATATTGATGGCTCTCTTTTTCATTTCATCTGAAATGGGCACGTCCCTCACCAGGGTCTGGAGTTCAAGTAGTTTATCCCTGTTCAATATCCTGCCGACGCTGGGAGTTACATTCCTGGTGTATCTCTCCACGATCTCATCTTCTTCCTCAGATGTTGGATAGTCCAGGTTGATCTTCAGTAAAAAGCGGTCCAATTGGGCCTCAGGCAGGGGAAAGGTTCCTTCCATCTCAATTGGGTTCTGGGTGGCCAGTACAAAGAACGGTCTGTCAAGCATAAAGGTCTCATTGCCAACTGTAACCTGTTTTTCCTGCATACTTTCCAGCAGTGCGCTCTGGGTCTTTGGTGATGCCCTGTTAATTTCATCGGCAAGTACGATATTGGCAAATACAGGCCCGGGTTCGAACCTGAATTCCTTGCCGCCGCCCTTTTCCTCTACCACATAGGTACCTGTAATGTCGGATGGCATCAGGTCAGGAGTACACTGTATTCTTTTGAATTTCAGATCAAGTACCTGTGACATGGTACTGACTGTAAGTGTCTTACCAAGCCCGGGATTGCTCTCGATAAGGGCATGCCCGTCGCACAGGATGGCGATCAATATCTGGGTCACTGCCTCCTGCTGCCCCACGATCACTTTCCCTATCTCGTCAAAGATCGACTGGAATATGTCGCTGGAACGCTGGTATGTATCTGACAGGTCTACGGTGTTTTTATTCATTCAATACCTCGCTACATTCTTTATTTATTCATTTAATCTATCAATTAAATTATTCATTTATATATCAGTTCTATTTTTCATTTGATGTATCAGTTCTATCATTCAATTGATGTATCAGTTCTATCATTCACTTGATGTATCAATTCTATTACTCATTTAATGTATCAATTCTATTATTGTTGGCTCAACCGGATGGCATATTCCCTTATCAGGTCCCGATCCAGGATGGACAATTGCTGAAGCAACTGGTAGCTCTCATCAGCAGCAGTTGAGGATTCCACATCCACGGGATATGTCTGGGACGGCACGAACTGAACATCACCATCCTGGCCGGCATGCCGTATGGTGACAGAGGTCCCGATACCCGGAATTATGACCAGTTCCACATTTTCCCCTTCGATGCTGGCAATCGATGTTTCCCCGTATATCTCTTCATCCAGTCCTCCGTCCGGGGAGCTTGTCTGGTTGTCTCCAGGCGGAAATGTATTGTCCGGCGGTTTACCTCCCAGTTCATCCACAAGACTTGCAATATCGTCTGGTGTAATGTCAACATGGGTCTGTGTGGTAAATAGTCCGGCTGACACTATCGTCAGCACGACAGATGCAATTATCATAGTAAGCAGATGCCGCCTGTTGAGGAATGAGCCTGCATCCACGGCCTTTAATCTTGAAGTTACCTGGTTCCTGAGGTCGACCGCCACCAAATTATCGTCATTTCTGCTGTCGTAGGCAGCCTTGAGCCTTTCCTGCATCCATTCATGCCTGGATTCGATCATACCGATAGTGTCAATGGCAGGCTTTCTTATGTACAGTATAATAACCAGCAACGCTGAGATCAGGATAGATGATGCCATTACCAGTATCTCGTCAAGGGAAATTGCATCTACAATATAGTATTCAATATATTGTGAAAAGAGTGAAACGGCATTGAAGTAATATGACAGGGTGTAGAGTATCAGGGTGAGGGCTATAAAATCTACCAATTTGTAATAGAACCTTTGCCTGTGGAATGCCTGGGATATTTTTTCAATATCATCGTACATAGGACCCTCGAATGTTGATATAAACTTAATGTGTTATTATTTCTATATGTTGTAAGTAGCATCATAAAGGTTTATCTTTAAGTACGGATGAGCTTGTAGTTTGCACTAACAGCATCAATACCAAAGGTTATATTCTGTTTGCAGTTTATGTGCTATGGAATTAATAAATGGTATTACTTATGTAGCAAGAAACAATTTAATATGGAAAAATATACTCATAATGGGAAATATTATTATAAAGGAATATATTTAAATAATTTGTTAACATATATATTTCATGTTTGTGTAATAAATTGTATCGCGATTATGTAACTAATTATTTATTACAATATGATAAAAAGTATAGGTGATATAAAAATGAAAATTAGAGTAGTAAGTGCAAAAGACGAGATAAGTACTATCGGAGAAGAGGAGATTGTCCACTTGGCATTCAGGCCGTCTAACAAGGATATTTTCACCCTTGTCCAGACATGCAATAACCTAAAGGCCATTCATATACCAAGCTCGTATAACAAGACAATATCCAAATCCATCCAGATGTTCCTTGATATGCAGAACATTGCCCTTCTTGAAGGCGATGTATGGGGTCACAGGAAGGATATCAATGAATACTATGAGATCAAACCACAGATATTTGACCGTATAGAGGATCTCAGGAAGGAAGGAAACTCAAATGATGAGATACTGGACCGTCTTGGTATGGAGACCAGGCTCAGTAAAGATCTTATCAGATTCTTAATCTAAAGTACAAAGCAACAAACTGATATTCCGGTGTTTACCAGAATTATCATTTTTTATATTTTTTATATTTTTATTTTACCAGGAACGAGCCGAAGGCATAATCCTCAAGTTCAACCACTTTTTCCCATAATGAGTAACATTTACAGTCAAGCCAGGACAATGCCTCAATATCCTGGGTGATTGAAAAATCACGCAGTGCCTGGGCCACATCCCTGTCACACTCCCTGCAATTATGGGGTCCCCTTTTCGTACCGGCAGCTACCGGGTCAGATACTAATGTAAGTCCAGGGAATTTCTCCTTAGCAGTTCTAAGAACAAATACAGCACTCCAGAGCCATGGAGGCCGGTAATCCCTGCGGTCGTACAGTTCTTCGACCAGTGTACCTTTCTGGATATTGGTCAGGTTCAGGGAGATCATAGTGGCATACGGCGCAGCATCTGATATTGATGCCAGGGAATCCTCGATTGCTGTTTTCTCAGACAAAAACGGGGGTTTTTGCAACAGGTACGCTTTGGTGGATACTCCCATCTTCGAAGCTATCTCCGAGGCCCTGGTAAAGTCATTAAAAGTAAAACCCTTGTTTATACAGTCATTGCGTATGGTATCACTGCTGGTCTCAAGTCCTATTGCGACCTCGAACTTTATGTCATATTTTTCAAGTATGTCAAGAATGTTGCCAAGAATTTTTTCATTTACAAACTCAGGCCTGGTCTCTGCCATGATCTTTTTTATAGAACCGATTTTACCAATTCTTTCCATCATCGCATTTCTTACCTCTTGGGATACCTCCCTCTCATCAAGAAAACTACCTGATGTAAAGATCTTTAACAGGGATGTTCCTGTTCCCATTTTTTCCAGGGCATGTTCAAGCTGGGCCAGCAGTTCACCTTCTAAGGGGGGTTCATCTGCAGCATCATTGAAATATCCGCACATTGTGCACCCGCTTTTACGGCTCCAGTAGCACCCGATGGTACGGAAAATCACAGTCAATGAATCAACTGCCGTTCCTTCCTGCGGGTCGCGTCCGGTCCAGACTGCTACTGGCATACCAGGAGAATATCGCTTTTTTTTCATGGTAAAACACTCAGAATGTTATTTTTCATGATATATACATATCAGCTATGGTTTTTAGTTATGGTTTTTAGCTATATTTTTGGCCTAACTTGACCTGGTACCACATTTGGGGCAGACCTTCCAGGATGTATCCAGTTTATTACCGCATTTTGTGCAGTAAATCTGCTGTAGATCCTGCCCGCATCCGGGACAGTGTTTCCAGCCTGGTTGAATGGCACCCTGGCAATTCTTGCACACGAGGTAACCTGATACGATCGGTTCCTGCGTAGTTATATGTGATTCGATCAGTTCAAGAGACCGTACTGCTTCACTGATCATCACACCATCCTTTTCCTTTTTTATAACCAGGCGCAGTTTTCCTGCCACATCCTTAAGGAAATCATTGTGGTTATCAATTAGCCAGCACAGCAGGTTAGCATCGCCATTTATTGAACCACTGATCTGCCTGATAGCCAGATATCGCCTGATCAGGTTTTTGTTATCAATATTTCCTGATGCCCGTTTCAGGATTTCAATTTTTGATCTTTTATCCTTTTCCTGATTAAATGATTTTTGTATTTCCATACGGGTCACCATAAATTATTGTAATCCAGTTGTTCAATATCATCTTCATTCAATAAGATAATATTTCAGTGCTTCCTGGTTTTATTCTGTCACAATAGATTTATCAGGTTGCTTATTCAAATTCGATAGTAGCCGGAGGTTTTGGTGAAATATCATAAACAACCCTGGCAACACCCGGAATCTCACTGGTTATTAGTGATTCAATTTTTTTCAATGCCTCCCACGGAAGTTCCATAGGTACGGCAGTCATACCATCCCTGGATTCCACTGCACGCACTGCTATGATCCAGCCATGGATACGCTGGTCACCTTTCACTCCGGTCCCTTTTCCAAGCAGGGCTGCAAAGGTCTGCCAGGGTTTGAACTTCTCTAGCAGTTCATTTTCAACAATGGCATTTGCTTCCCTGACAGCGGCTATTTTTTCTTTTGTAACTTCCCCGATTATCCTAACAGACAGACCCGGCCCAGGGAAGGGCATTCTCTTTGATATCTCGTCGGGAAGTCCAAGGGCATGGGCCACTTCCCTTACCTCATCTTTATACAATTCAGATACGGGTTCAATTATTTCATCAAAATCTATGACTGACGGTAATCCACCAACGTTATGGTGCGATTTTATCCCGCCTTCGGATTCGATCCTGTCCGGGTAGATAGTACCCTGGATAAGGTATCTTGCATTGAGTTCCCTGGCCTCTTCTTCAAATACCCTGATGAACGTCTCACCTACAGCCATGCGCTTCTCTTCGGGGTCGGTAAGTCCTTTCAATGCTTCTATAAACCTATCACCGGCGTCTATCACCTGGAGGTTCATACCTGAAAAGACTTCCTTGATCTGCTGTGTTTCCCCTTTTCGCATCAGGCCGGTGTCAATGTAGATCGGTGTCAGCATGTCCCCTATGGCTCTATGAGCTAGGACGGCACATACTGAACTGTCCACACCACCAGAAAGTCCGATAATGGTCGGTCCGTCGATACTTGTTTTTAATTGTTTTACTGCGTTTTCAATAAACTTATCCACTTTAACCATTGGATATTTTCCCCGGATAAAAAATTTTATTAATAAGATCTTGTAGATATTACAATACTTCTCAGTTAATATTTAATTTCATTTACTCAATCAAATTCTTATGTAATTTATGATATTTAAACGATAACTCGATTAATAACACAATAACTAAATACTATCCTTTTTTTTACTAATTTATGAGGTTGGTTCATGCTGAGTGATGGTGTAGAATCCGAACTTGAACTGTTGGAACGCCATATTATCATACTAAAGGTTGTTATTAAAAATGGACCTATCGGAATTATGAAAATGTCTGAGGAAACTGGTATACCAAATCACAGGGTTCGTTATTCTTTGAGGGTGCTTGAACATGAAAGTTTGATAATTCCATCTACATCCGGTGCTGTATCCACTGACGAGGCCAGAGAATATATTATGGGTTTTGAATCGGTCATTACACGTTTAACAGAAAAAATGAACGATATCAAGAATATAAAGCAATAGATATTCTTTGATGGATTCTGTAAGGGATTTTGCAGGACGAAATACCACCCTGGAATTTCACGCTTGTTTTTAAGATAACAAACCTTTTTGCATGTAACACAAAATTAAGATAACATGCAAGTACTGGTTGTAACAGGGCGTAAGGCCGCAGGGATAGTACGTAAGTCAGTTGGAAATCTGGCCGAGGTTTTGGTACTTGATATTAATGTTGCTGCCTTTACGACGCCGACCCGTCTTGAAAGATCCCTTTCCGGACAAGAATTTGACCTTATTATCATACCAGGGCTCGTCTCTGCCGATTTTTCAGGGCTCGAAAGGCAACTGGAAACTCCAATTCGGCTGGGTCCCAAACATGCTGTTGACCTGGGATTCGTGTTGTCAAGTTATGGTGATGTTGAATTATCGACTACTGTACCCGCCTGTGAACTACTAATGCAGCAGCGACGGGATATTGCGTTATCAAGTCTTGCAAAAATGGAAAATGCCGCACCACCAGCTTTAGTGTTAAGCCACCTCAAGATCGGCGGGGATTCGACCATAAAAGTGATGGCAGAAATAGTGGATGCTACTACCCTGCCCGGTGATGAACTTATTGAGAGGATACATATTTTCCAGTCCAAAGGTGCAGATATCATTGACCTTGGTGTGGGCATGGCCGCTAATGCAGGTGATGTTCGGCGCACGGTCAAGGCGGCCAGGGAAGTTGTTTCGGTACCATTAAGTATTGATACACTGGAGCCCGAACTGATCGTTGCAGCAGTGGGATCTGGCGTTGATATGGTATTGAGCCTGAATTCTGGTAATATCATCCAGGTTGCACCCGTTATTTCCCAAATGGATATTGCTGCAGTTATTATTCCTGACAGCGATGGTGGCATGGACAGCCTGGAGGCCAACATCAAGTCTGCAAAGGATGCAGGCATCTCGAAGATCATAGCAGACCCGGTGCTGGACCCACCAGGGCAGGGCATGGTTGAATCCATGACACGGTATAAACAATTCAGGCGATCACACCCCCGCATCCCCACCTTCTTCGGTGTCGGTAATATCACTGAACTCATTGATGCCGATTCGGTGGGAGTGAATGCGATGCTCGCTTCTATTGCAGGTGATGTGGGTGCAGATATTTTGTTTACGCCCGAATACAGCGACAAGGCCAGGGGCAGTATAGCCGAACTTAAAACTGCGGCCGGGATGACGGCACTGGCCGGGCGGCGCAGCACTCCCCCTAAGGACCTGGGACTTGACCTGCTTGTGCTGAAAGAAAAACGGTTCAGGCCTTTTGACAGCTTGCCTGAAGATTTCATAGAGGGTGAAAAAAGCTACCAGTGGATGCGTGACCCTGCAGGGAGTTTCAGGATAAGTATCTCTGACCAATGTTTCAGGGACGGCGAGTTCGGGCAGGGCAGGATCATTGCCAGGCATGCAAAATATACTATCGTGGGGGATAATGCAAAGGAGGTGCTGGATACTGCCCTTGACTTGGGGTTGGTATCAAGGCTGGACCATGCTGCCTACCTGGGCTCGGAATTGATGAAGGCTGAACTGGCTATTAAACTGGGGCGTAGTTATTCCCAGGATGATGATTTTTAGACGGGGCATAGTTTCCTGCCATATATCAGTTCAATGCTAACCGCAGAGTTCGCCGAGGTACGCAGAGAGGGGTAAAAATGCACTGCGCAGTCCGGTACTTGGCGGTTCAAAGTTCACACATATCCACAAGGTTGACTGCCACCTGCCGCCCTGTCGGGCTGCGGTGGCAGGGGTAGAGGGTTTAGGGGAATAAATCACAAAAGATTAACAAATTCATCGATTGTTAAACCAGCATCTTTAATCAATCTGCTTAGAGTACCTTTCTTCATTGGATTATGTAATGGAACTGTAAGTTTAATTATGTCATTACCTTCAATCTTTTCCAATCTCACATGGCTCCCACGCTGCATGACTTTTACAAAACCAGCATTTAAAAATGCCTTAATTGCCTTCTCGCCTGAAACGACTGGTGATTTCATTTGATATACCTGACTAGACAGCAACTTCAGCGACTTCGGCACTATTAGCTAAAACAGGATTTTCGATTGGTTCCAAATATAATTCTATAGCCTCCTTGATGTTCTTCAGTGCTTCTTCTTTACTGTCACCTTCAGAAATACATCCGGGAAGAGAAGGTACATATACTACATAGCCACCCTCTTCAGCTAATTCCAGAACTACCTTAAAAATCAATAATTTCACCTTGTAATTGATTAGTTGTTTTTGGATATAAATATGGCGACATCTGCCCCATTAGCAAACAACAGAACATGAATCCCCATAGTTCTAAAGTAGAATATGAGGTCCGGGCACTGACACCCTTGCATCCATGTGGCACCACAAAAGTGCCTGTTAGCCCCCACGCCAAAAGGGAGCCAGGGTGGGCGGAGGGGAGGGAGTGAATAGGATAGGAGGGGATAGGGGGCGACGGGACTGACAAAAAAAGTAGTAGTTGTAAATGTGAATGTCTGTTTGGTTCAAAGAGTCAAAAAAGCATAACTTACAAATGGTCTAACAATCTTGCACCATGGACTATAGTTACAATTTCAACAATTTCTGACTTGACCCTATAGACAATTCGATAATTCTGATTAATTATTTCACGAATATTTCTTAAATTATATTCCGGGACGATTCTACCTGATTCAGGAAATACCATGAGTCTTTATATAGCTTTAATAACTCCTTTTGCAAACAATCGAACATATTAGGGGACCAGATTATTCTAGCCATTTTGTCAGTTTTTCTTTTACCTTATCGTGTTCAAGACCCTGATTTATATCAAGAGCATATAAACCCGTATCCACTTTTTGCCGAAAATACAACTCAGCCATTATATCTTCTACTGAAACATCATTTGGCATTGTATGTATCATTTTTATTACTTCGTTCTTTACACAGTCCATATTTTACCCCATTTAAATTGATGCTTTAATTGTTATTAATTGTTTTCAAGCAGAACCCCCACCTGCAACACCTACCCAAGCATCCATCCCTCACTTCGCACCCACAGACCGCTGGAATAAACGAAAAGCCCCTGCCAGCCCGCTCTGTTTGCCGTGAACAAGGGGACGGCAAGTTGGGACGGAGCGAGATGGGCACCCGGGTAGACTGAAGGCGAGAGGGGGCGGCAGGAGAGCCGAAGAAGGTACGGGGGCTGGAGTTCATTAGTATCTCACCGCAAAGGATTCTACTGCACTGGCTTTGCGTCCTTTGCGGTGCAGTATTTCATAAATAATATATTTTAACAGCTGCCGGCAGCAAACAAACACAACATCCACTTCGCACCCCACGGACCGCTGGAAACCCATTCATCCACAAGGCTTCACAAAAGCGCCTGCCTATCCCCACATCACAAGGGCGAGCGGAGAGTTGTAGAATGGATGGGGGCTCAAATTAGAATACAGATACCTTGATGTGAAGTACTTTAAATAAATATATATTATAAAGAATTCATTTTACACATATGGGAAATAAATTTTTGTTTTTAATGATATTTACGATCCTATTTTCAC
>Ga0255432_1118_pt1 | contig 13394 bp, 12 predicted proteins | sample ANMaggSeSYBR02I6_FD_182656 | JGI IMG/M metagenome (GOLD analysis project Ga0255432, IMG submission 182656) | Sediment cell enrichment communities from methane seep in Santa Monica Basin, California, United Staets - ANME aggregate JGI... | ecosystem: Environmental > Aquatic > Marine > Cold seeps >...
AATAAAAGATTCTTGGTTAATTGAATTGCTTTTTCTCGTTTTCGGTTAAAAGAGGCATAGTGTTCAATCTGATTTTCTATATACTGTAATAATTGCATCTGAATAGAGGACTTCAAGCTTCTTTTAACAAATCGTTTTTGAAGATTGCTCCTAAACTTATCATCCATTGGAATTTCATTAGTTAATGATTTTAGTTCTGCATCAAGAAGGGCTATTTTTTTTGTTGTCCATGCTTCATGATTTGTGACTACAGGTGGTTTTCCAAATTTATTACGGAAAAACCATACTACATCAAAGGATAAATCTAAGTATAACCTTGCCATATCATTGTTTAATAAACTAATTGTATCCGATGGTTCACCATATATAAATCTATAAATAGATGGTTGTTTATTTTGTAGCTCATTGAGAATTTCTGCAATTTTGTTATCAGGCAAAACCTTACCCAGTGACATAATAGCTTCTAATTGATTTTGTGTTGTCATATGGTCTAATTAATTTCTCTTAATTAAACCTCGGGCTCCGTCCGAGCGACCCCAAAAGGTTTGACCGTTTCGGGGTGAAAGATTTACCCTGCGATTTAATATTAGATCAATGTGAAACACTTTTAATACTATGTTGCAATCGCAAATACAACAGAAGCTCTAACTGCTAATTTGTTAGTTTTGAAGTTGGAACTTAAGAAGTAAGCGTGTTCTAAAGCATGGAGCTTAGTTTTTTCGAGAATTCAAAGAATTATGTGATATTCAAAAAAGTACGAGTTAGGATTTTTGACCCCTTTGAGGGGTCTTCATCAAACCACGTCCTATGGGCGTGGTAGGTGATTTTTACTGATTGTTAAAGCATAACCGCCAAAATCAGCGGCGCGGCTTTTTGCGTCCGCTGAATTTTTTGGTTCGGCAACCGCTGATTATTGTTTTACCTGTATTGTTAAATTCCAGATATCAGGATCACCCGTACTTGTAGTAATTACAGGATGTTTTGCGATACCAAGAACCCTTTGTGTTTCATCAGGCATAGAGGTTTTCATATAATCTTTCAATTCACCCATTGTTACAATACCGTCTTTTGCTCCTGCACTCTGAAAACCATCTGCCTCTCCATTAAGGCCTTTAATTAAAGAATGGGTAAAAGCACCATGTTTCCAGGAAGTATGTTCAATTGCTTGCCGATCTGTGTCAGCCCCAACCATAAACACCCACCCTTTTGGTGTGCTTTGTTTTTTAATATTAGGAATTATTGAAATACCACGTCTTCCATCTCCCCTTGTGATAAGTTTGCCAGCATGACATGTATCAGCAAGGAGGATTACATTTTTAGTTTTTCGTTCCTCAAGAGCGGTGCGAACTTTATCCATACGATAACCAGTAGCAGGAATGGAAATATCGGTATCGTAGCAAGCAAAATAAATTTTTTCAGGATCTTCTGGATCAGGGTAACCATGCCCGGCCCAAAAAAGAATAATCTGGTCGCTTGGACCTGCTTTGGATAACCATGATTCGAGTGCAATCATTATATTACGTTGAGTTGCTTCTTCGTTTGTAAGGAGCTTTATATGGCTTTCATTCCAGTTTAAACCCTTTAGAGTATTGACAAATGCCTTGGCATCATCGTCTGCAAAAATAAGGTTGGTTAATCCTTTCTGGTTTGAATATTTATATTCAGAAATTCCAACTACAATAGCCCATTTTGATATAAAAATTTGTGAACTTATCGCCTTTCTCTTTATTCGTTCATTATAAGGAACATCTGTTATTGATCCGTTTTTAACGGTGTTCTTCAAAGGCTCCAGTTTAAACCTATAACGGTTTAAATCCACCACTTGGCTCCTATCTGTGAATACATGAACGGATGTAGTATACCCATGTTTCCTACATTCAATCCGTTCTGGAACAACTGGATTTGTTGTCAATGTTATTGGAACATCCCTAAATGTAATAGTAACTGGCGTATCTCCAATATAATTACCATCAGTAAAAATTTGTGCATTTGTTGGGATAGATTCCATTACTACTCTGTATGAACACCCGCCAATTAATACAAATAAAACCAAAAGGTATAAATAAAGCCAGATACGTCCACTTTTGTATCTCATATTCTTACTCCATTCAGTCAGCCGAACGTAAAGCTGAGTGGCTGGGCAAGATAACCGAAAAACTATGATAAAGGTAAAAACTATCGGTCAAATACTGCCTTTCAAAAGCGGCACGGCTTTGCCCAGTCCATCTCAAGCGTCTTGTTCGCTGCTCTTCAGGCAACTTCAAGTTGGAGATGTTTACCTACCGCTTGAGCATAATTTACCAATGTAGAGAGGCGGATGTCTTCTGCATGATTTTCAATCCGGGAGATAGCAGATTTTCTGGTGCGCAATTTACTTGCCACCTGCTCTTGGGTAAGACCTGCTTCAAGACGAGCCTGCTTCAGGATAATACCAATTTTGAATTGCTCATATCCCTTGTCAAAGTTTTTTGCAAATTTGGGGCTCTGCTTCTTTCTTGTTTCAATATATTTATCCAAATCGTCCATCTTCTATTTACCTCCTGCTTAAATATTCTTTCTTCCGCTTTTCTGCCAGTTTAATCTCCTTTAAAGGAGTTTTCTGGCTTTTCTTTTGGAAGGAGTTGGTCAGTATGATCAAGTCATGACCATGAAAGAAGCCAAGAAGACGGAAGGTGTTTCTTCCCACATCAACTCTGGCTTCCCAAATATCGTTTGTCTTGACCAGCTTTTTGAAGTATTTAGATGGAACCTGATCAATCTCGCGAACTAATTTCAATACCCATGCTATCTTGGTTGCCTGGACGTCAGTCAGATTATCCAAGTGTTCTTTAACAGGACAGTTGCCTGACGCAGTCCGATAGAATGAGATTGTTTTCATGATTATAAAGTAAACAAATATGTGAACATTGTCAAGGGATAGATTTTTAGAATTTCAGGCAGCGAACGTCGCTAATCAGCCGCGCGGCTTTTTGCGTCGGCTGCATTAGCTTTGTTATGCTTTTTTTGTTTGTTTCAATGTGTATAAATCCCCAAACAACCTGACGAGAACAAATAAAAGATTCTTGGTTAATTGAATTGCTTTTTCTCGTTTTCGGTTAAAAGAGGCATAGTGTTCAATCTGATTTTCTATATACTGTAATAATTGCATCTGAATAGAGGACTTCAAGCTTCTTTTAACAAATCGTTTTTGAAGATTGCTCCTAAACTTATCATCCATTGGAATTTCATTAGTTAATGATTTTAGTTCTGCATCAAGAAGTGCTATTTTTTTTGTTGTCCATGCTTCAGGATCTGTGACTACAGGTGGTTTCCCAAATTTATTACGGAAAAACCATACTACATCAAAGGATAAATCTAAGTATAACCTTGCCATATCATTGTTTAATAAATTAATTGCATCCGATGGTTCACCATATATAAATCTATAGATAGATGGTTGTTTATTTTGTAGCTCATTGAGAATTTCTGTAATTTTGTTATCAGGCGAAACCTTACCCAGTGACATAATTGCTTCTAATTGATTTTGTGTTGTCATATGGTCTAATTCATTTTACTGTGAAAGCATAACAATTAGTCTGTGAACATTCACTATTTTTTAGAATAACAATTAATGTATATTTAACCTGATAACCGATTGACATTCAAGTCTTTATTATAAAGTAATTAAAAAACTGATTCGTATAAGTATTTATTTGACAGAAAAAATCGTATGAAAAAAAATAGTTCAAACAGTTTTAAAGAAGTCTTTTCGATCAATAGTATCATCGACTATCTTCCGTTTTTCAACACCTCGTACGATTACATGATGCAGCGTTCCAGGGGCATCAAGACGGGCTTGTCGGGACATTTGGTATCTCCTTATAAAAAATCGTCTAACTGCCCAACATAGTCATTCAAGCTTGTCAACTACGTCCCGTCTTGCCTTTGAAGTGTCTATAGGGGCTTTGCCCCTATTCAGGCGTTTCTTGGCTTAAGGATGGGCAACGGTTCCCATGTGACGAAAGGAGTTATCCGGCGCTTGAATCGGCCCAGATCATCGTAGTACATGACGTCGAACACGCCTTCATCCTGGCTGAAATGCTGGTTAGCCCTGTGCAGCAAGGCGTAAGACGGAATGATTCCGATGTTGTCTTGAGCCAGAAGTCGTTTGCGGACGCCCTCCGGATTGGCGATAGAAATGGGAAGCCTTCCCTCGTGGATCGCCAGGAACATGCGCATCGTCTCCACCATTCTGCCGATAGATTCGCCTCGCAGCTCAACCTTGAAACCCTCTTGCCGGTATGAGGACGGGCGCGAAACGCTAAGGTCTATGTGCGTTGTGTTGCCCCCTCGCTTAATCTCCCACGGGTGCCCACCTCCTCTTCTTTTGGGATGCTCTCCATCGATCCAATCGGCAAACTCCTGCTCGGAGGCTGGATCTATGTCCAGAAGCCCTTCGTGCCGGCCGTCGGCATATCGGCTATACATCTCTCGACCAGACAAAGATTCATCGACTGTCTCCTCTTTGCGCTTCCCGGCTATATAGGCGATTTTGCAATACTGGAAGTAATCAGCCGCTGTCATGGACGAGACTTCCGTGTTCTCCGCTTTGAGGAAAAAGCCATCTTCGACCAGACGCACCAGCTTCCTGGTCCTGTCCTTGCCCAGTTCCTTATTCAGGCGGTAAACATCAGGGAGGGAGGCGCGTATGAGAGCATTGGGGGCGACACCGTATCTGTGACGTAACGGGTAATCGACCTGAATTCGTTTGTTGGCCTTTATCCAGTCTTTCCGGGCAGCTTTGAGCCATTTGCGCGCGGATTCGATTAGTGGTTCCCATACAGTAGCCAGTTGACCATGGTTTTCAACAGAATAAGAAGAGGCTCCCATGAAGTCCATTACTCGCACGCACTTTTTCGGTTCGACCTCCAGGCTGCCACCTCCACCATCGACATGAGTGATGTAGAAGGTGTGCTTGTACTTGTTGACATGCAGGTGATTCCATTTTTTCCCCTTGTCCGGAAACAAGATATTCCAAACGCGGTCCAAAGCGGACAACTCGTAGGAGAAATTACCCAACTCCTTCACTAAAGCGAAGGTTGAGGCTGTCAGTTCCATTGCTCTTCGTTCCCTTTTTTGAAATCCGACACTGCTCTGTTGGCAATGTCGTCAAGTTTTCCCGAAGCCACGTCTTTCTCAAATTGCTTGTCCCATTCTGATGCATCAAACTCTTCAAACCATGATCGAAATTCTTTAAGTTGCACTTTAGGCAAGCCGGCTACTTCTCTTTTTATTTGTTGGACCAACATCATAACTTCACCTCACTTTCTTTCCGCCATAACCAGTTATACCTCGGAAGGTTGCAAATTGCGTTTTTTTCGGTGAGCAATGAGCATCAAGAGCAAGGCGCGAAGACGCGTAATAGCAGGCTATTGCAAGCCTGAGCAACGCAACTATTGGTGTTCATGGCCAGCGAAAAATCGCAATTTGTGGCCTTTCGAGGTATATTATATAGTTTCTGGATAACTATCAAATTGAAGAATACTTGACAAGTAACATTTCGATTTCTTTATTGTTTTTCTAACTGGATAATATATAAAATAGTAGAATCATGTCGTACTGAGTTGTACGACGTCGAGGATTTCGACTGATAACGCAGTGAAATTATTTATCTGGAAATCTATACAATAATCCCGGCACTCTTTAGAAACAATTCAATATCCCGCCAGAACACTTCCCAGCTTGGAGGACAATCATTGTGCCCGCAATCATAGGTTATCATTTTGCCGTTTTTTGCTGCCTTATAAAGAGCAACTCCATGAGAATATGGAATTATTTCATCATGTTTTCCGTGAATTATTAGTACAGGTTTTGAATAGGATTTGATTAGTGTTAAATTGTCAAATGGATCCTTTGCAAGAAAGCCAGGGACAAAGAACTCTGAGGCCATTGACCGGATACTTATAAAGGTTGATTTAAGGATTAAAGCTGCTGAAGGCCGCTTTGCAGCAAGTGCGCAGGCTGCACCTCCGCCGATTGAACGCCCGAATATTATAATCCTTTCAGGATCAACATCCTTGCGTGCTACTAAAATATCATATGCTGAAAGAAACGCTTCATTAATACTTTTTTTAGAAGGGCTTCCCTCAGACCTGCCGTAACCAGGGTATTCAACAAGCATCACCCCAACTCCAAAGTTAGCAAAATTCTTAAACTCCTCTGGCCAAAAGTCAATTAATTCTGCATTGCCATGAGCAAAAATTACAGCCGGACGAGCGCCTTTATCATGCCCGGATGTTGGCGGCATAAACCATGCTTCGACCCTGCCGGAACTTGTGTTCAGCCATATTTTTTCCAGACCGTAAACTTTATCTTCCGTGCTTGAAAATTCAAGAATTTGATAGCGAGGAAATATGATCTGCCGCTGCACTAAGAAAAGAAAGCAACAATAACCAATGTATAAAAGAAAAGCCGATAAAATAAATTTGATCAGGATATTCACTTTTCCGCCTTTCAGCATTCAACACTTCCGATCTATATTAGTAACCGTGAACTGTAAACCGTGAACCGCTTGTATTTATCCCTGTAGTTGATTTAATTTAAAATAAAACCCTCTCTTGGTCATCAATTCAACATGCGTGCCTGTCTCAATTATCCGGCCTTTATTTATCACTATAATTCTGTCGGCATTGCGTGCTGTTGTGAGCCTGTGAGCAATAATAATAGATGCCCGGCTTTTCATAAGCTTAAAAAGAGCCTCCTGAATCTTTTGCTCTGTCTCTGAATCAATATATGAAGTCGCCTCATCAAGTATAATAAGACCCGGATTACGGGCAAAAGCTCTGGCAATTGATATCAACTGTCGTTCACCGCTGGAAATTGATGCGCCGCCTTCAGATACTACGGTATCAAGGCCGTCCGGCAATCTGTTTATAAAACCCTTACAATTTGAAGCCTCTAAAATATATTCCATTTCTTTTTCTGAGATCTTGCTGTTACCATGCCCTATGTTGTCGCGTATGGTTCCTGAAAACAGAAAAGGGTCCTGCATTACAAGCGCTATTTTCGACCTGAGAATTGATTTTTCATAATTTTTTATATCCTTTTCATTGATAAGTATTCTCCCTGATGTTGGATCATAAAACCTAATAATAAGGTTGATCAAAGTTGTCTTTCCCGAACCTGTCCTTCCGACAACTGCTATTGTTTGGCCGGCAATTATTTTAAATGAAATTTTATTTAGAACCGGTTGGTCAGAAATATAACTGAAAGACACATCTTCCATCTCTATTTTGTCAATATTATCTATGGCAGGCGATTTGTATCCACTTTCAACCGTGGGTTGCGGCAGCCTGTCTTTGTTATCAAATATCAAAAATATTCTCTCAGCCGATGCCATGGCATTTTGCATGATATTGTACTTTTCAGCCATGTCTCTTATGGGCATGAAAAACATTTTCATATAAGAAATAAAGGCAACAAGCGCACCAAGGCTTATGCTGCCCGCCAGAGCCTGACCTCCTCCATAAAAAATAACAAGTGCTATAGTTACAGCTCCCAGAAGTTCCACAACAGGCATAAATATCGCAAAGATCTGCACCTGTTTCATGCCTGCCTGGTAATTTTCATTATTGAGCCTTTTAAAATCCCGGTAATTATCCTTCTCACGTAAAAATAGCTGTACAACTTTTATCCCCGCAATGGTTTCTGAAAACTTGGTATTTATTTCAGCAACCTTTATCCTGAGAACCCTGAATGCATCTCTGGCCCGGCTTGAAAAATACAATGATGCATATAAAACAAAAGGAAGCACTACAAAAGAAACCAGAGCCAACTGCCAGTTAATAGTGATTAGAACAAACATAATGCCAAAAAGAAGAAATATATCCTTAAACACAAAAGAAATAACCGAGGTAAACAGCTCGTGCATGTTCTGGGTATCATTGGTGACCCTTGTGACAAGCCGGCCAACAGGATTTTTGCTGAAGAAAGCAACTGATAAATCCTGGATATGCGCAAAAAGACGTACCCTTAAATCGTGCATTATTTTCTGCCCGGTATATTCCATCAACATAACCTGCAAAAAATTTAGTACAAAATTTAAAAGAATTAATCCGATGAAAATGGCTGTTATAAGACTTACTCCAGCTAAATCGTCTTTTCGCAATATGGAAAGATCTTCTTTATCCAGTTCTGACAGGTCATCAAATGATATTAAAGCAAATGATCCGGAAATCTTGAATTGATCTGAATATTTGTTTACAATTGCTTTGATTTCAGGATCGGTTATGTCTGCCTCTAAAAATCTGACTTTATCTTCTCTGCCACGAACATCCTTAAAATTAGCTGATTCAAACTTGGGAACAATATACCTGTCTATTGCAATTTTGGTAATATACGGTAGGGACAAATCAAGGAGGGTAATAATAATGACAAGAAATATTGATAATATGAAAAACAATTTATACGGTCTGGTAAAAGGATAAAGCCTTCTTAACATCTTTATATCATAAGGCTTCCCAAGCTGTTTTTCCTCAAAATATCCGAAATCAGTACGCATTAAGCTCCTCTTCTATTTCCTGCAGGCGAAATGTTTTTGCATAGTATCTATCATTTTTCATCAATTCCTCATGCATACCTGATTCTATAATGCGACCGTTATCCAGTACGATTATTCGATCAGCAAATTGAACCGCTGAAAGCCTGTGTGAAACAATTATTACTGTCTTTATGCCCGCCAATGACTTTATGGTATTTATGATGGCGCTTCCGGTTTCCATATCCACCTGACTTACAGGGTCATCAAGGATTAGAATGGCGCTGTCTCGCAAAAGCGCACGGGCAAGTGCTATGCGTTGTTTCTGTCCTCCGGAAAGAATTACTCCTTTTTCTCCTACTATTGTTTCAAAACCATCGGAAAAGGATTTTATTGTACTGTACAAAGATGCTTCCTTAACAGCTTCAACCAATTCCTTTTCATCTGCTTCTTTATTTCCAAATAAAATGTTTTCCCTGATCGTACCTGCAAATAAAAACGGTTCCTGGGGCATAAAAGAAATCTGTGCCCTGAGATCCTTGAGCAGGATATTGCGGATATCCTTTTCGTCTAATGTTATCCTGCCGCCTGTTACATCAAAGAGTCTTGGGATAAGGTTTGCAAAGGTTGTTTTACCGCTTCCGGGAGCTCCCACAATACCCAGTACCTTTCCCTTATCCAGTTTTATATCAATTCCGGCAAGTACGGGCTCTTTATCATGACCATACGAAAATGTGACGTTTTCAAAAACAATGCTTCCCTGTACGAGTTCAAGATGCTCTGCGCCGGAGCAGTCATCAATCTCTGGCCTGTTCTGTAAAATCTTATCTATTCTATCTAATGATGCTCTTCCCCGCTGTAGAAGGTTGGTTACCCATCCCATAGCCATCATCGGCCATGTAAGAAGGCCGAGATAGCTTATGAACGCCACAAAATCTCCTGGAGTAATTGTCAGGCCTATGGTTTGTTTTCCCCCGAGATAAAGGACTATTGCAAGGCTGATATTTGAAAAAAGGAGCATCATCGGGAAGAAAGACCCTGTTATCCTTACAAGTCTCAGGTTGCTGTTTATATAATCCTTTGATATTTTTTCCAGTCTGATTCTCTCATCCTTTTCCCTGTTATATGCTTTTATAATTCGGATACCTGCAAATCTTTCTCTCGTAACCTCGGTTAACTCAGAGAATGTCCCCTGTACCTCCTGATATAGACGGTGCATCTTTTTACTGAAAAAGCGCGTGCCAAAAATAATCATTGGCATAGGGATTAATACAAATAATGTCAGCCTGACATTAATATATGCCATAAAACCAATAGCAGCGGAACCAAGCACAATTGAATCTGTAAGAGCTACCATCCCCATGCCGGTTGCCATTCTGATATGCTGGATATCATTGGTTGCATGAGCCATAATATCGCCGGTCTTGACTTTATCGAAAAAAGAAGGGGAAAGTGTTTGAATATGAGCAAAAAGCCTGTTTCTCAGCCCCTCTTCCACTCTTCTCGACGTGCCTACAAGGCAACGCCGCCATCCATACCTGAACAATGCAATCAAAACAGCTATGGCTACTATATAAAGTGCATAGTACGAAAGTCTTATTGCATCGACCCTGAAGGCTGTGATGTCATCAACAGCCCATTTTATAATTCTGGGAATAAACAGTTGCAGGAAATCGACAACTATCAGACATACAAGACCGAGAAAAATTAAAAATCGTTTTTCAAAAAAATATGGTTTTATTAAATTTATTGATTTCATGGTAACTATTTGGGTTCACGGTTCACAGTTCACGGTTGGTCGGTTTTTAAATATTATTTTTTTGACAGGATTTACAGGATATTCAGGATTTAAATTATTGTAGCCGTTCACGGCTTGAAACTTGAAATTAGAAATTGGGAAGAACAGTACAAAAGCATGAAGGCCAAATTTCTAATTTCTAATTTCAATGTTCCGTGAACGCTTACAAATCTTGTCTATCCTGTTATCCTGTCAGACTCTTTTTCAAAAGGCTAAATTGTTACAAAATCTTTTACAACAGAATCGTATGCCGGTCAAACAAACGATTATAACCTCAGGCGGAACATTGACTTTCTCATGCCTGATTGTTATGATTTATTATTATGGAAACAGGAAATATTGTAGAATATATCGACCACCAGAAAATTATATGCGGCGTCATTCTTGAAGTCAAAAAACAGAAGCTCAGGATTCTTACTGAAAACAATCGGGAAATCAAGCTGTCGCCTGGTCGGCTATCACATAAATGCAACACGCACCTTAACCTTTCAATGGGTAAATATAAGCTGGTCGAGGCATTAAAGGAAATAGCCGGCAAACGTAACGCCCTGATTAATTATATAGATATAAAGGAGTTATGGGAAATCCTGAATGCAGAAAAAAAATGGATAGATCTTGCCACAATGACTGAATTCTGTTTCCCGGATGGTCCTACTTATGACCATGAATCCGCAGTTGTAAGAGCATTTTTTAAAAACAGATCATATTTTAAATTTAACCACGACCGTTTTTCCCCTTATTCGGAAGAGCAGGTAGAACAGATTGCCTGCCAGCAAAAAGAAGCCGCCCGAAAAAATCGTATTATAGATGAGGGCTCTGCCTGGCTAAAAAAAATGCTCGATATCGAAAAACCTTACTTGCCTGATGATAAAACAGAATGCATGGATATTCTTAAATCCTGCTATCTCTTCCAAAAGGAAAGCCCGCACTACTCCCTTGGCAAAGAAATTCTTAAAAAAGCAAGTATAGATAACATAGAAATAGTATTCCAGTTCCTTGTAAAGCTTGGTGTCTGGGATAAAAATGAAAACATTGAATTGCACAAATATGAAATCCCGACAGTCTTCTCTAACGAGGTCATGAAAAATGCAACAGACCTGGTTGACAGGCATAAAGACCCTGCCGGCTTTAAAGGCAGGCTGGACCTGACCGACCTCTCTGCAATTACGATAGACGGACAATCAACTCTTGATTTTGATGATGCTATAACCATTGAAGACAAAGGTGATCATTATCGTCTTGGCGTTCATGTCGCCGATCTCGGCCATTTCATTAAAAAAGAAGATATTATAGACAAAGAGGCTGTTAATCGGGGAAGCTCTATTTATATGCCTGACCGGAAAATACCGATGCTGCCTTCATGCCTTGCAGAAAATTTATGCAGTCTGATAGCAGGGGAAGTACGTCCGGCTATAAGTATAATAATTAAATTAAGCAGATCGGCTGAAATAATCAATTACGAAATTGTTTCGAGCCTGGTTAAGGTTAAGAGGCAACTAACCTATTATGATGTCAATACGATTGCCAATGAAGATCACGAAGTGCTTATCCTTCACGCTATAGCAAAAAAGTTTCGGGAAAAAAGATTAAAGCGGGGCGCAGTTCAAATATCTCTGCCTGACATCAACGTCTGGTTGGACAGTGGCAAAGTAAATGTTACAAAAATAAACAGAGAAAGCCCTGGAAGGATGCTTGTTTCAGAAATAATGATCATGGCCAACTGGCTTATGGCGGAATTCCTTTTAAAACATGATATGCCGGCAATCTTCAGGTCCCAGGCTGAACCAAGGGAACGTCTCTATAAGGGAGAAGAAGGCACACTTTTTCAAAACTGGATGCAGCGAAAATTCTTGAGCCGTTTTATTTTGAGCCCTGAAGCGGAGAATCACTCAGGCCTTGGATTAAGTTCCTATGTTACCGCCACCTCTCCGATACGTAAATGTTTTGACCTGATTACACAGCGTCAGTTGAGGGGAATTCTCGGGATAGAAGAGCCTTACACAAAGGAAGAAATAGAAAGTTTAATACAGCGCCTTGAACAGCCCGTGAGTTATGTAGCAAAGCTCCAACGCAGTCGTCACAGGTACTGGTTATTAAAATATCTTGAAAGGAAAATCAGAGAGGAACAAGAAGCTATCGTTCTCTCCAAGCGAAAAGAAAATTATCAGGTGCTGCTTACTGAATATATGATTGAATGTGACCTGCCTATATCCAGCGGTATTAACTTAAAGCCTCAGGACCTAATTCACGTTACAATACAACACGTAAACGCAAGAAAAAATGTTATTTCCGTGTTTGTGAGCTGATAATGCCTGCCGTCAGTGTAGAAATCTTGGCACATTTCTTTGCAAAAAATCGCTCAACTTAGTTAATGAGCATGAATAACTTGATTCAAAGTATCAGCAACCCATTGGTTGAGACTTTTACCAGTTTTTGCAGCAGCGGCAGCAATTTCACCATGCAAGGAGCTATCAACGCGGACAACAAATTTACCAGAAAATGGTTTATTCGGCTCTCTGCCGGCTTTCTCACAACTCTCAAGATAAAAGTCAACGGCCTCATAGAAAGCGTCTTTCAATTCAGACACAGTTTCACCATGAAACCCAACCGTGTCTCTGATACCAATGATATGGCCGACAAGAATATTGTCATCCGGATCAAACTCAATCTTAGCTGTATATCCTTTGTATGTCATTGTATTCATGGTTTTACTCCTGCTCTTTCAAGAAAAGCTTTTGCTCCCCGTACTTGGTATAATTTGGCTTCCTTGCCTGGATGTGGCCTGTGGAAATCGGCCTTTTCACCGTTGAAGGGGAGCGAACGGAATTAAGATCTTTTTGACTATGGAGAAGTTTTCTTTTTCGCCAAGCATTGAAGGCTGCAACAGGAGCAGGGATTAAAATAACGAAAGCGACTAAAGGAGCAATCTGCGGAGCGGCATTGATAATACCTTTAATGGCAAAACTTTGAAACTCAATAGCCAGTACGACGAATTTAAGGACCACATAAAAAATTGCAGCCAACACGACACTAACCCACCAAGGAACCTGGGTCAGCAAATTGATAAGTGTTTCGTTTTTT
>Ga0255432_1120_pt1 | contig 13341 bp, 9 predicted proteins | sample ANMaggSeSYBR02I6_FD_182656 | JGI IMG/M metagenome (GOLD analysis project Ga0255432, IMG submission 182656) | Sediment cell enrichment communities from methane seep in Santa Monica Basin, California, United Staets - ANME aggregate JGI... | ecosystem: Environmental > Aquatic > Marine > Cold seeps >...
GACAGTTTAGATAAAAAACTTACAGAGGAAATTGAACGCCTCATCGTTGATAAAGGAAAAAACCGTGATTATGATTTGCCGCCAAAACCTGCAAAAGAAAAAAAGATTCCCCCTTCACCTCTTATGACCTCGCCGGTGCTTGCCGGGCAATTAAAGGACAAAAAAGGCAACCCTGTTACAGAAAAAAATAAAAAAGAATTTGCAAAGGAAATTGTAAAGACAAAACCTGTAATCAAGAAAGATGTGAAGACTGATAAAGGCGATATGGTCAGGGTGCAGGTTAAGTTTTTGCTTGTACCTGATCATATTCGAATTCGCGCAGAAAGATATCTCAACAATGTCCGCCAACAGGCTGAAAGATTTTCTATCTCTGTTCCGCTTGCCTTTGCCGTTATTCATACTGAGTCATATTTCAATCCAAAGGCAACAAGCCATGTGCCCGCTTACGGGCTAATGCAGCTTGTACCGAAATCCGGTGGCTGGGATGCTTACAAATATGTTTATGGCCACGGCAAGGAGCTTTCTTCTGATTATCTTTATGATTCAGATAATAATATAGAACTGGGCTGCGCTTACCTTGGACTTCTAAAAAATCGCTATTTCAGGAAGATCCAAAATGCGGACAATGCTCTATATTGTTCAATTGCTTCGTATAATACAGGAGCAGGAAACCTCAGCAGGGCACTCTGTGGAAAGAAACAGATAGGCTGCGCCGTTGATAAAGTTAATACCATGAAACCTGACGAGCTTTATGTTTATCTTAGAAAAAATCTACATCATCAGGAGACACGGGATTATTTAAAAAGAGTTTCCGAACGTATGAAACTCTATAAAGAGTGGGAATAAGGGCTCGGCCAAAAATTTACAAACTCCGCACGCGAGAAATTCGGGCCAGGATTTTTCCAATTAACGAGCATTCAAGCCCAAAAGGAAGATAGCCCGCAAAGCCCAGAACCGGCATTTCAAAGATTTCATATCTATGAACAAATGGAACGCTGTATATCCATTTGCCCAGGCTGAAGTAGTTCCACATTTCCCAAAAACATCCGCAGAATAATGCAGATAGAGCAGACGATATAACCAGACGCCAGTCTCCCCGGGCAATATCTGAAAAAACATGGTTTTCTCCTGACAGAATTTGAAGGAATACTATAACTAAAAGCGGTGATATCCACAGGAGGGGGAAAAGATAATCCGGCCAGATACTTATTCCAACCAGGCCTGCGCTGGATACAATAAAAAGTGATATTGCAATTGGCTTTGACTGAAAAAGGCCTAAGGGGATTAAATTATTATATTTTTCAACCCATGAAAAACTTTGTATCCATTCGCTGGTTCCAAGAACTGCCGGAAGAACAGTTGAAAAAGATATTGATGCATAAAAGAAGTATTCCAAAGAGCTGAAATGCACGCCAAGATACTGCCAGTTTTGAACAAATCGGTTCAAATATTCAAAGAACCACCAGAACACTGCGCTGACAGGAAAAAGCATAATAAAGTATTTCGGACGATTAATTATCATGCAGCTCCCCGTGCGTTTATATGTAAGCGCATTTATGACAAGTATAAAGGATAACCATAAGGGAGTAAATGTATGGGGCTGAAATACTGCAAACCAGGGGAAACGAGTCCATGCAAGGAACCATGCTGTCAAACCTGTGAAAAGTCCTATCCATCCCCACCACGGAAATAGATAAAACTCAGTGGGTTTTGGAGCGACCTGTTTTCCTTTTCTGAAAATTTTTATAAGTATCGATAATATTACAGCAACAATAAATAAGCTGTAACCTGTAAAGGCAATCCAGGAAAAAGGCGCATGATCTATGTATTGTGTTTCAGGCGGGAATTCCAGATAGCGTTGTACAGGAAGACCGGCAAGCATAACGCCAAGCATAGGCAGGCCCAGCAAAATTCCCAACAGTATGATTAGTTTAATCAGAAGTTTTTTCACAGGTGCCTTCTTATATATTATTTAATCCATCACATCCCGAACAATATCTATCAATTCCCTGTTTTTTTGAAATGTTGGCATATTACACTTTTTCAAATATTATGTCATAATTTAGGATAATAAGGCAAAGCAAATTTGCCTTAAAATATCTTTAATACCACCATATCAAGATATATTTGCTTGTTAATCAATAGGCCCACACTCCGCAAAAATCAAACAGGAGAATACCAATATGGCAATTCGTTATGTAACAAACGCTGATGGGAAAGGCTGGCCCAAGGGAATTTTGGGTAAATTCCTTTCCCGTACCGAAAGTCGAAAGTCCAAGCCAAAAATGTCAAATTTCTGATGACCTGATGACCAAATGCGGAAAAATTTTACACGATAATTGTCATTTTGGGGTAAACTAAACGGTTTTTTTTTAAATTGGCCTCTTCCCTTCTAACCTTGACAACGATTTAGCTCTTTGAAATTAAGGAATTACGCCACTTCAGAGCAATTTTGGCTCGATTCTTGCTTTATAAGAGATTTAGATCAGGAAGAAAATAGCGGCATTCTTCAAAGGTCTCATCCTTTTCGGGATACAGCCAGGAGGTTAAGTTTTGTTGAAGTATAAAAACATCGGTTTTGTTTCAACACGTTTTGCCGGTACAGACGGTGTCTCTTTAGAATCGAACAAGTGGGCTGAAGTTTTTGAAAAAAATGGCCACCCCTGTTTCTGGTTTGCCGGAAAACTGGATAGGGAGCCTGAAAAGAGCTACTTCGTACCCGAAGCTCATTTTCATCATGCACAAAACAAATGGATCAATGAACGGATTTGGGGAACAAGGAGGAGGGATCCCTCTTTAACTGAATTGATTCATGTCTTAAGATCCATTTTGAAATCCCATCTCTATAATTTTATTGAGAAGTTCGATATTGACATTTTGATTGCAGAAAATACTCTCACCATTCCGATGCATGTCCCACTGGGACTGGCATTGACGGAAACCATCGCGGAAACTCAGATTCCTACTATTGCCCACCATCATGATTTTTACTGGGAAAGGACACGTTTTTCAGTAACCGCAGTAAGCGATTACCTTCGCATGGCATTCCCTCCCAACTCGCCTAATATAGAACATGTGGTCATTAATTCTGTTGCCAGGGAAGAGCTGGCTCTGCGCACAGGTATTTCGGCAACCATTATCCCAAATGTTCTGGATTTTCAAAATCCACCCGCAGTTGATGAGGAATGCGGCAAAAAATTCCGGAAATTCATCGGGTTAAAACCCGACGACATAGTATTCTTGCAACCTACCCGCATTATAAAAAGAAAAGGCATTGAACATGCCATTAATCTTGTTAAAGAATTTAAAGAATTTAACAGCAAGCTTGTTATATCACATGAAGCAGGAGACGAAGGCTTTGAATATGCAGAATGGCTTAAAGAGCATGCTCTGGAACATGGCGTTGATCTTCGCCTGGTAAATATTCGCGTTGCGGATCCCTGGAACAATAATTCAAAACTTCATAGATATTCCCTTTGGGATATCTACCCGCATGCCAATTTCGTTACTTATCCCAGCCTTAATGAGGGATTTGGAAATGCTTTTCTTGAAACCATCTACTTTAAAAAACCCATAATGATCAATCGTTATGCTATTTTTGTTAGAGATATCGAACCTCTGGGTTTTGATATAGTCTCTATGGACGGATTTCTCACCAAAAAGACTGTTCAAAACGTAAAGGAAATCCTAAAATCGCCTGAACGAAAAGAAAAAATGGTGAATCATAATTACGAGATAGCCTCCCGTCACTATTCCTATTCTGTGCTTCAGAAGCGGCTCGATTTCATTATGATAAATTTCTTCGGGGAACCACAGCTTTGCAACAGGATGGAATCCACGCAACATCCAACCAATTTGAGGTTGTTTGGCACTTAACTTTTTAACTTATGTTTTATCCTGCCTGGTTCTTTCTTAATCCCGCTAAAGCGGGATTTCCTATTTTAAAATTGATCACACCTGAAGCTCATGCACGACCGCTTTTTGTTTCATAAAGCTAAAATGTTACATCAACTCCATTTTTTTCATTTGACAAATATAAAATATCTTGTGACTACTCACGTAGTCAGGCTGAAGCTGTTTAGACTGAAGGCTGAAGGGGTCAGAAGAGCACGATTGCCGTACTTTAGCGGAAACATCTGATTCTTGCTCCAAACATGGCTTCAAAATACGCTTTTTCCTAACAGTCTTCAGTCTTCAGCCTATCCACCTGAGTATTTACAATATATATTAAGGAGGTGATTTTATGAAAACAGCAAAAGATTATATGGTTTTTCCTCTGGATGTACCTTCTTTAAAGGAAGCTGAGCAATATGTTGCGCTTCTTTCAGAATATGTTGGTATGTTCAAGGTAGGGCTTGAGCTTTTTATAAGCTCCGGGCCTGAAATCATTAAAATTATAAAGACTTCAGGAAAAGCTAAAATCTTTCTGGATCTTAAACTCCATGATATTCCTGTGACTGTTTCACGTGCAATGGCGAGCGTTGCTGATTTAGGTGTTGATTTTGCAACTGTTCATTGTGGAGAAAATAAAGAAATGCTTGAAGCGGCTGTTGCCGGAAGTGCCGGCAAAGTAAGCGTAGTTGGTGTTACGGTGTTAACAAGCGTATCGGGAGAAGATATTGATGCTGCCGGCTTTCGTTCTGAATTTTCTTCAGATATATCACGGCTTGTAATGAATAGAGCAAAAATGGCTAAGGATGCTGGATGTGCCGGAATCGTGTGCTCTGGTCTTGAAGTTAAAATGATAAAAAAAAATTTTGGAAGAGGTTTTGTTGCCTTAACCCCTGGAATACGACCATCTTGGGAGGGTATGAACAAAGATGATCAGCGGCGCATAACTACTCCGGCCCAGGCAATTGAGAATGGATCAGATTATTTGATAATCGGCAGGCCCATAAGAGATGCAAAAAATCCTAAAGAAGCAGCCATTCATCTATCTAAAGATATAGAGGAAGCCCTTCACTCCCTATCCAATCCAAAAGCTGAGTGAAGGACACGAACCGCCAGTTCCGCGTACTTTTCTTCAATTACACATGATATCCTGATTTCTGAAGTGCTTATCAATCTGATATTAATATTTTCATTGGCAAGAGTAGAAAACATTTTTGATGCAACTCCCGAGTGACTCTTCATACCAACACCTGTAACAGATATTTTTGCGATATTTTCGGCTGACAACACCTCTTCTGCTTTAATTTCTTCAGCTACTTTTTTTGATATTTCCAGCGCTCTATTGTAATCAGTTTTTGCAACCGTGAAGGTAAGATCGGTCATACCTCCTGCTCTGGTATTTTGAATTATCATGTCAACAAGAATGCCTGACTCTGCAAGGGGAGAAAAAATTTTTGCTGCAATACCCGGCTGATCTGGAACTTTTTTCAGGGTTATACGTGCTTCATTTTTATTACAGGTTATGCCTGATACTACAAGATGTTCCATCTCAGAATCCTCATTAACAACCATGGTTCCCTCCTCCTCACTGAAAGATGATCTAACATGCACCGGGACATTATATTTTTTTGCGAATTCAACCGAACGAATCTGCAAGACCTTGGCACCAAGGCTCGACATTTCCAGCATTTCGTCATAGGAAATTTTATCAAGTTTTCTTGCTTTCTTGCAAATATTCGGATCAGCAGTGTAAATTCCGTCAACGTCAGTATAAATCTCACATATATCGGCCTTGATTGCGGTGGCTATTGCCACGGCAGATGTATCCGAGCCTCCGCGGCCAAGAGTCGTGATGTTTCCATCAGGGTCGCAGCCCTGGAATCCGGCAACAACCACGATGTTGTTTTTTTCAACAAGCTCTTTAATGCGACCGGCTCCTATGTCAACAATACGCGCATTACCAAAATCGCGGTTTGTTAAAACTTCTGCCTGATATCCCAGCAATGATTTTGCAGGGTAGTTCATTGATTTTAATGTTATGGATAGAAGGGCTGCGGTTGTCTGTTCTCCTGTGGCAAGCAAAACATCAAGCTCACGCTTTTCAGGAGAGTCGGTAATCCGGCCGGCCATATCGAGAAGACCGTCTGTGGCGCCGGCCATGGCCGAAAGGACTACAACTACATTGTTTCCCCTGTCAAGGGTTTTTGCAACTCTATTCGCGACATAACGGATCCGCTCGAGATCAGCTACAGAGGTGCCGCCGTATTTTTGAACAATTAATCCCATCTTTTCTCCCCATTTATCTTTCTTATCAGATTTTCCTCTCTAAGTCCATGCGCAGCTATACTGATTTTTCGTGATTCATTGTTCAATATATCTATATGAATTGCCAAATATTCCGGAAGAAGATTTTTCGGAAGTTTATCTGCCCATTCGATAGCTGCAATTCCGTCACTGCGGAGTATTTCGTAAAGGCCGATATCCTCAAAATCAGCGTAATTTTCTATGCGATAAAGATCAACATGAAATAAATGACATCGACCGGGATATTCGTTTATCAAAGTGTAGGTTGGGCTTGTTATGTAATAATTATCCGGAACATCAAGACCCTTAGCTAAACCTTGAACAAATGTGGTTTTTCCGCTTCCAAGGTCGCCGGTTAAGGCCAAAACAGTTCCGGGCTCAAGGTGTTTTCCTGTTTTTTCCCCAAAAGCCCGGGTTTCATCAAAAGAATTGGTTATTATTTGGATCTGTTTGCTGATCATTAGTCGAATTACCACTCCCCAGAGATAATGCCATATGGCAAACTTCGCATGCCATATGTCACTATCTCATTTGTGCCATATGCCATATCTTGTATATTTTTGAAAGGTATGTCATATGGCACAAAGACAGGAGGTGGCTTTATATCCTGGAAGGTACCCTGTTTTGAGTGCCTAAAGTGAGCTAAAGTGCCTAAAATGCCTAAAGTTAAGGTGTCGCTTCGCTCCATTAATTCATAAATTTTACTTCCCTTTAGACACTTCATACTTCATTAGCGTAGTTTATTTTTTTGCCATGGTTAAAATTAGCTGCGCCGAAGGCGCACTCCTTAACTTTAGGCACTTTAATATACTTTAGCTCACTTTAGGCACTTATGTTCGCACCGAAGGTGCGCTAATTAAATGTTGTATTTGCCCTGGTATGGCGCTCATAACTTCTGTTGCCAAAAAACCAAAGGGAGCCATATTTTTTTGCAGCGTATCAGCGGCAGCTCCGTGTAAATAGACGCCCGCATGAGTGGCTGATTCAGGAGAATAACCCTGTGCAACAAAGCCTGCAATAATTCCGGTCAGCACATCCCCCATGCCGCCGGAAGCCATTCCCGGATTGCCGGTGGGGTTGATTAAGACTTTTCCATCAGGGTGGGCAATTACAGTTCTTGCTCCTTTAAGAACAACATGAACTTTAAATTTTTTTGCAAAATTCCTGGCGCAATTTATCCGATCATTCTGAATAAAGCTTACAGGCCTGCCTGTTAATCTTGACATTTCTCCAGGATGCGGGGTCAATATAACAGGGTGCTTCAAGTTTTTTAGTATATTGATGTTATCAATAAGGTTATTTAAACCGTCCGCATCAATTACAATCGGAAGACTGCATTCCTTAATAATCCGAATAATAAGATTTTTAGTGCCGGAAGCAGTTCCAAGTCCCGGCCCAACAGCAAGGCACTTTTTGCCGGCAATCAGATCCATAATTTCGTCAAATGCCGATTCATCAAGCATGCCGCCTTCGGCTTCCGGAAGAGGGCTTGTCATTACCTCAAGAACATGGCTCTCTAAAACAGGGTTTAAACTTTTTGGTATTCCAAGAGTTACAAGTCCTGCACCTGAACGCATTGCCGATATTGCCGTCATGGCTGCTGCGCCGGTTTTGCCGGTCGAACCTGCAATAATTAAGAGATGTCCTGCATTGCCTTTATGGGCTTCAGGTGATCTTTTTTGCAGCGTAGCCCTGACCAGCTCAGATGTAAGAAGGAATTGTCTGGGCCCCACATTTTCAACAATATAGTTAGGTATGCCGATATTTACTATTTCGAGATTTCCGGTATAAGTTGCTCCGGGAAAGATTAAATGGCCTGTTTTGGCAAATGCAAAGGTCGCTGTTGTATGTGCCTGGATGCAGGTACCGCAAGGCTGCCCTGTGTCTGCATTAAGCCCGGATGGTATATCTACTGCAAAAACTGGTTTCTCTGAGCTGTTAATAAACTCGATAATTTTTTGGAAATATCCTTTGACATCCGATTTTAGTCCGGTACCTAATATGGCATCAACCCATATATCCTGATGAAGCATAGAAGTTTTGTGCTTTGAAAAAGATTTTTGATCCGGCATTTCTATTACGGGAATGTCGAGCGGGGCTAAAATGTTTAAGTTTTCAGCGGCATCACCTTTAACCACAGTTTTTTGGGCAAGGAGATATACGGTCACACTTACGCCTTTTTGAGAAAGGTATCTGGCCATTACAAAACCGTCTCCGCCGTTATTCCCGCGTCCGGCTACAATGCCGACCTTTTTGTTAATAAGACCTTTAAATTGTCTTAATAGTATTCGTGTTGCACCCAGGCCGGCATTTTCCATAAGGACTCTGCCGGGAAGACCATATGATTCAATGGTCTGTCTATCCATTTCCTGCATTTCACCAGCAGTTACAAGATACATGTTGTGCTCCATAGAATCACAAAATTGTTGATTGTTGATTGTCGATTTGTGGAATCGCTTCGCTCTGTTTTTTTGTTATAAAATTAATAGAATACCTTCAATCATCAATCGACAATCATCAATTTTTGTTTAGAACCATACCCTCTTTCCAAATCCCCTAAAGCTCTTTAATAAGCGCCGACATTTCCTTGACAGCTCTTTCCATTCCAACAAGCACAGCTCTTGAGACTATGCTGTGACCTATGCTGAATTCATCAATTTCATGCAGCCCCTTGAACGTCTTTATAGTATTGTAACATATCCCATGGCCGGCATTTATCTTTAGTTTCAGTTTGCGGGCCAGTTTAACAGCATCAACAATTTTGTCAAAAGCCTGATCCCTTTTCTTGGGGGTTGTTGCGTCACAAAAAGTTCCTGTATGAATTTCAACAGTTGAGGCATTTATCTTATGTGCGACTTTGATTTGTTCAGGTTCCGGATCTATAAAAATACTTACAGGAATACCATTGTCCTGTAGCATGCCAACGGTTTCGGCAACTGAGTTTTTGTGTACAAAAAGATCCAGTCCACCTTCGGTTGTAAGCTCTTCCTTCTTTTCAGGTACGAGCGTCACAAGATCAGGCTTTATATCAAGAGCTATCCCAACCATTTCAGAAGTTGAAGCCATTTCAAGGATAAGTTTGGTCTGAACAACTTTTCGCAAAATCCTGACATCCCGGTCCTGTATGTGGCGCCTGTCTTTCCTCAAATGAACAACAATTCCATCAGCTCCGGCCAGTTCAGCCAGCACAGCCGCCGCCACAGGTTCCGGGTAGCTGACTCTCCTGGCTTCTCTTAAAGTAGCAACATGATCAACATTTACAGCTAATCCTGCCATTATTGAACCCTCCATATTATGAACATAGTAGGGGCGATCCTTGTGATCGCCCTGATTAGGGCGAATGCAAAGACCGTCCTGATTAGGGCGAATGCAAAGACCGTCCTGATTAGGGCGAATGCAAAGACCGCCCTGATTAGGGCGAATGCAAAGACCGTCCTGATTAGGGCGATCACAAGGATCGCCCCTACTGGTTATATCTTTTCTATCAATTTCATAAGTTCTTCACTCTTTTTTTCCATCTTAAGAGATTCCTGCTCCGTTGTTTCATGATCATAGCCAAACAGGTGAAGAATTCCGTGAATCAAAAGCTGTATAAAACGTTCTTCCATACTGATTCCCGCATTTACTCCTTCTTGATAAGCGATTTCAACAGATATAACCACATCGCCCAACAACTGAGGCGAGATGTTTGCAAATTTGCCCTCCCGCATGGGGAAAGCTATAACATTGGTAGGGCCACATCGATTGAAATATTGTTTATTTAGAGCCTCTATCAGGAGATTATTAACGATCAGGATGGAAAGTTCTCCATCAGGACAGTCCAAGGCGTTTAAGATGGCCTGAGCTTTTTTCCGTATCATTTCCGAAGAAACTTTGTAGTTGTTTTGCCTGTTGTCTATCAGGACTTTCATCTTTAACCTTTCCATTGATAGAAGAGGATTTTTCAGGATAATTTATGCGGTGGTGATGTATTCCGCTTAATATTCCATTAAAAGTTTTCGCTATTTTATGCAAATCCTTTAATGTTAATTCGCAGTTATCAATCTGCCCATCAGAAAAAATTTTGTTTATAAGATTTTGCACAAGTCCCTGAATCCTTGATGGCGTGGGATTATCCAGAGTCCTTGAGGCAGCTTCAACAACATCTGCAAGCATAACAAGTCCGGCTTCCTTTGTTTGAGGTTTTGGACCGGGGTATCTGAAATCATCAACATTTACAGCATCTTCGCCTTTTTGTTTCTTTGCTTTTTCGTAAAAGTAGGTGATCAGGCTTGTACCATGATGTTGCCTTATAGTGTCGGTTATTGCTTGGCCAAGTTTATTTTGTTTTGCCATCTCAACACCTTCTTTTACATGAGCAACTAATATATGTTTTGACATGGAAGGAGCGAGTTTGTGATGTTTGTTTTTGCCGTTTTTCTGGTTTTCGATAAAATACAAAGGCTTCTTTATTTTGCCGATATCGTGATAATAGCCGCAAGCTTTAGCAAGCAAAGGATTTGCACCTATTTCAACGGCAGCAGCTTCGACCATGTTACCCACAATAACGGAATGATGATAGGTGCCTGGAGCCTCTATCATTAGCCGGCGAAGAATCGGCCTTTCGAGATTTGCAAGTTCAAGAAGCGTAATATCTGTTGTATAACCAAATACTATTTCTACAAGAGGGGCGATGCCTGTTGTAACGATTCCGGCTATGATACCACCCATAAAGGCAAAAGCCCAGACCTCTAATATTTTGAAGCCTAAAAAGCCTGAAATATAGACAGCAATTGCTGTTGAAAGCACCACATTTAGTAATCCTATCTTTAATCCAGCCTTAATAAATACTTTGCGTTCCCTGCAATTCTGTAACCAGTAAGCTGCCATTGCGCTGTTAAGCAAAAAATAGATAAAAATTTCAAATCTGTTTTGAAAAATTACTGCTGTGCATGCAGCGGCCACCAGAGCAAAGGGTATTGCTATCTTGAGGCCTATCAACAAACATATGGTCATGGCACCAGAGGCAATTGGAATACCGAAAATAATTGATGAAGGAGAAACTGCAAAAGTCAAACTTTGGGTCAGTGCTTCAGACAATGGTGTGGATAATCTGGCGAACAATAAAATAATTATAAGCATACATGCCAGAACCAGCAGGTTTTTATTATGATTACGTGCAAACCGGCTATTATGCTTAATGTGAAGAATGTAAGTTAAGACAAGCAGGCACAGCATTATCATAGCTGCACCGATACTAATTGACAGTATATGTTCTTTTTTTGTCTGGATCTGCAGATTTTTGAGCTTTAAAAGCTGAACTTTGGTTATTATTTCGCCTTCGCGAAGAAGCATTTCTCCTGTTTTTATTTTGTAAAGAACCGGCTTGATTTCAGCAGCAGCTCTTTTTTTTCGTTCTTCGGTTTCATTTGTGTTTAGAGTTATATTCGGCTGTATCAGCTTTTGGACAAAATCTACAATAAGGTTGACCAAATTATAGTTCATGTCTTTGAGCAGGGGCTGACCAATAACTCTTACCATTATTTTTGCCTGGTCAGAACCATAGAATGATTTAAGATCATAAACGACTTTTTCAGTCTTTGTTTCAACATTCCTTAATATTATTCCTTTATCTGATTCTTTAAGAAGAATATCTTTGTTAATGACGACTCCATTATTTATTATCTCTGTTAGAATCTTGGAAATAAGATCGGCGATATTGCTTGAAAACCTTTTTTCTATAAAAATTTTATATACATCATCGCTTACCGTGATGCCGATTGTTTCCTCAAAGCTCTCTTTGAGCTGCCAGAGTTTTTCATTTAATGATAACGGTTTTATCTCTTTGTTTGATGAAGCATTGCCTTGAGTTTCTATGTATGCTTCGAAAATATCAGCCATTTCAACAAAAGCTTGTTTTACATTCCGGCTAAGTTTTACGCTAAGAGACGCATCGTTATCGTAAACAGTTAAAACCTCTTCAGCAGCCTTTTTACGGTTTTCCTCTGTAGCTTCTTTATCTTCAATAAGAAAATCTTTTGGTGCTTTAATATCTCTTTCAGCAACATCTCCTAATTTATAGGAATGTTTTGTTATTATAAGAGTTGGATAAAGGATAATGGTAAATATTATGGTAAAACCTATTAGAATGAACCATCTAATAGATTTGCTTGAAGCAAAAAAATTTCTAATTGCTTTATTATTTTTTTCTATATTCATATGGGATTTATTGTGTTATTTTTTTTTACTTGCTTCCAGCTCTTCATACGCATTAATAATTTTCTGAACTAATTTGTGCCTGACCACATCTGTTTTTGAGAAAAAAACAAACTTTATTCCATCTATTCCCTGTAAAATATTTTTTGTCTCTATAAGTCCGGAAGGTTTATTAACCGGCAAGTCTGTCTGGGTGATATCGCCGGTTATTACGGTCTTGGAGTTAAATCCTATTCGGGTCAGGAACATCTTCATTTGTTCAGAAGTTGTATTTTGCGCCTCATCTAAAATAATAAAGGCGTCATTTAAGGTTCTTCCACGCATAAACGCAAGGGGTGCTACTTCTATAATTCCTTGATGCATGAGATTAGAAACCTTTTCAAAGCGCATCATATCGTGAAGCGCATCATAAAGAGGTCTTAGATACGGATCAACCTTTTCCGCCAGGTCGCCTGGCAAAAACCCCAGAGTCTCACCAGCTTCAACTGCCGGCCTCGTGAGAATTATTCGGTTTATCTGTTTTTTTGAAAGAGCTGAAACAGCCATAGCCATAGCCAAATATGTTTTGCCTGTTCCCGCAGGCCCTATTCCAAAAACCATATCATAATTGCGGATAGCATCAATATATTCTTTTTGCGCACGATTTTTGGGTGTAATAAAGCGTTTTTTTGATGAAATGAACACTTTATCCAGAAAGATATCTTTAAGCTTGATATTATCATCGGAACAAAGAGCCCTTACCGCATAATCAATATCGCTGGGATAGATAGGAAGCTTTTCCTTTAAAAGGCCGTAAAGCTGATTTAGTATGTTTTTGGCCAGGTTTGTTGCAATGCTGTCGCCTTGAATAATAACAGTGCTGCCTCTTGCGTGGATTGTTATGCCTATTGCTTCAGCTATTTTTTGAAGATTACCGTTATGTTCGCCGAAAAGCTGTTTTGTCAGATCTAT
>Ga0255432_1123_pt1 | contig 13116 bp, 14 predicted proteins | sample ANMaggSeSYBR02I6_FD_182656 | JGI IMG/M metagenome (GOLD analysis project Ga0255432, IMG submission 182656) | Sediment cell enrichment communities from methane seep in Santa Monica Basin, California, United Staets - ANME aggregate JGI... | ecosystem: Environmental > Aquatic > Marine > Cold seeps >...
AGACCCAACCACTCACACATTTATAAAAGAAAGGTTTGAAATAGAGGAGTTTGTTGTTAGATGTCTCAACATTTTGAAGGGCAGGGAGATTTTATAGATACTCTTTGAATTTATTTGATAAACAGCATTCTAAAGATGAAGACAGGTGGATAACATTGGGACAAACCCCGAACGGAAAGATATTGACAGTTGTTCATGCTTTCAAAAAAATAGATGAAATAGAGGTTATAAGGATTATATCATCAAGAAAGGCTACAAAAAAAGGCTACCAACTTAAGGCGGGACACTTTCGAACTTTTTGTTTTTGATTATCGTAAAACATCAATTGTCCAAAATTGACATAACATATCCATGTAGGGTGCATTCTATGCACCATGGTGGTGCATAAAATGCACCCTACATAATTTATTGAAATTACAGAATGTCCCGCCTTAAGTTGGTAGCCCAAAAAAAGAAGCAAAGAAATATCTTGAAAGAAGGAGGTAGTTTTATGGCGGGAAGAGATATTGATCTGAAACAGATTGTTGACACTATTTTACGCAAAGAAATGGATTTGTTGAGAGCCATCGGGTAATTGGGCAAATGGGATGTTTTGCAAAGATATCAATATATCATGACTTTTCAATTAGAGAAACGCCTCTTTGATCTGGCAATTGCCGTTCCTTCTGTGATTGTTTTATCACCTGTTCTTGTTCTTATTGGAATCCTGGTGCGTCTTAAGATCGGCTCGCCTGTCCTTTTCCGGCAGACGCGACCGGGATTGCATGGTAACCCTTTTACCATCTATAAGTTTCGCACCATGACGGATAAGCGGGATGAAAACGGGAATTTGCTGCCGGATAGCGAGCGGCTGACACGGCTGGGGCGGTTTTTGCGGATGACCAGCATGGATGAGCTGCCGGAATTTTTTAATGTGATCAAGGGGGATATGAGTATTGTCGGGCCAAGGCCGTTGCTGATGCAGTATCTGGATCGTTACACACCGGAACAGGCAAGGCGGCATGAGGTAAAGCCGGGTATTACCCCTGTGAAATACGTTACTACTCTGTCACTGACGTGAATTGCACGGGGCAAGCAGGTTGGGCGCAGGTGAATGGGCGAAATGCGATAAGTTGGGAGGAGAAGTTTGAGCTGGATGTGTGGTATGTGGATAAAATGGCCGCAAAGAGGCGCAAAAAGCGCAAAAAAAAGAAAGGAATAATTAGCCACGGACACACAGACATATTTATATAGAAAGAAAAAAGAAAAAAAGATAAATTAGCCGCAGATGAACGCAGATGAACGCGGATTAAATCTCACGCGGCGCAGGCGCAGAAGGCGCAGAAATATAAAGAAAAAAAAGATGGATTAGGTAAATATTCGGCCAACCCCTTCACTGATCATTTTTCAGCAAATCTCTAAAGTTTTTATTTAGAGGATATAACCAAACATCTTTAATTGGAACGCTTATTTTTCCCGGGGGTCCAAGTTTTCCTCTACCTTTAGTTTGTCCAACATTGCACCAATTGGCTGCTTTATAGCAGGTACCTGCAAACCTGTTTTTTTCTACAAATGATTCCATCAAAACCGGTCTTATGTTATATTTCTCTTCCCAGTCATATGGAAGTTGACGTGCATGTAATGCTAAAGCTGTATGGATATATTTGGAAGGATCTCTATTCTCGCCATAAGCGTTACATCGGTAGTATCTATGTTTAATATTTTTAAGCCATATCTGTCAGCAATGTTAAATATATCATGAATTAAGCCAATCATAGCCCCTGTCCTTCCACATCCTTCAATTTATGCTTAACATATCTGACTCCTTCAAGGGCATGCTCCCATTCCATGGCATCGGATTCAACATCCCACGAAAACTTCCTTTCCTTGACCACATTGCTGGACTCAAACTTGTCAAAAGTCATTCCATATTTTTTTCTCATGAATTCGTCTGTCATATTGTATCTTATAAGTCGCCTTCTATACTCGTTGATCAGAGCTTCCATGATCTCGTCTATGGGAATCTCTTTTACAATCCTCTCGGCAGTTGCTTCCACATTTGCAATCATATCTTTCACCTCCCTTTTTTCTCTATCCTCGCTCCGCCTGCCCTGTTAAATCTGCTTTTGCTTTTATTTAATCAGGGTAATCTGTGGATCCAAGCTCGTCATCCGCAAAAATCGCCCCAGACGAGTCAGCCGCTCTCCATCCGGCAGCAGATTCCCGTCCTCATCCCGTTCGCCCGTCATAGTCCTAAATTTGTAAATAACAAAAGGCCTGCCATGAAACCCCGGACGTATCTGCTTAAACAAAACCGGCGATCCGATTCTAATGCGCACAAAAAAACCGATCAGAACAAAAATCGGCGTAAGAAAAATCACAGAAGGAATAGTTGCTGTTAGATCAAAAAGACGTTTCATAGTTTTAAATTAATGTTTCCAGTCCTTTCCGGTCAAGTAAGTTGAGCAGTTTTTTGGACGGACCGCTTGGGTTTTTTTTTCCGGCACATCTATTGTAAGACAAAGGGCTTCAAGTTCGTGCATTTTCCGCTTATTGATGAAACCGAGACGATGAAGGTCGCTTGACGTCTCATGCACAGCTTCCAAAATGCAACTTTTGGCCTTAACTTTTCCGGTCATGGCAAATCTCCTGTAAGGAACCATCTTGAACCGCTTCGTCAAGCTGTTCTCTTGAAAAATTATCCTCTATTCTCTTTCCTGTTTCTCGACTTCCGGCTCTCAAATCAACCCAATGCAATTACAGGCACTGAAATAATCTCCCGTGGGACCAGGGTGTCTTCCTTTTGCATCAGTTCCCCTATTTTTTCAGCCCATTTCCCTGGAATATACTGCTCTCCACATTGGCGGCATTGGTTTAAAACGATACCCTTAAAAATTATCAGGCTGCCGTCTTTCTTTGTCATTCTAACAGAACCTATTGTTTGAATAACCTCGCCTCCACACTCAAAGCACCTCATTTAATTACCCTCCTCATCTTTGGGTTAACCCATTCTTCCGGATCCGGTTCGTATACTGTAATTACCCATAGTATATCATAGGCCACACCACATAGCACATGAATATCTTTTTTAATCCGGGTCTTTCCATAAACAAGACAGCTATGCCCCCTCTTATCCTCAGGATAATTCTCTATGATCTCTCCGTTCAAAAGCGCCTCTTTGACCTCAAGCGGATCAATTCCTCGAATAGAAGCTCTCTCCACTGCATGGAGTTTGAGCTGATAATTTCCTTTTTCTACCTGCTCTTTAATCCATTGCATCTTTATTGATATATTATTTCGTTCTGTCATATATGTCTGTGCCTGCCTCATAAATAAACTTCACCAGCTCTCTTATCTTCTGCCAGCCAACAATATCCTCAAATCTCCGAATTTTCTTACCCCCACCTTTCATTCCGACTCCCGACTATTTCTTGGCACTTTGCGCCTGGCGTGAGGTTTAATCTGCGAAAATCTGCGTAATCTGCGGATCATCTCTAATCATTTTTTAATCCGTGTAATCTGCGTAATCTGTGGATTACATACTGGTCTTCACTAATTTTGAACCCACCTTCAACATACTCAACCAATTGCCTTCAGCACATTTACAAAAAGTTCACTATTCTTTCTTGAATAAAACTGTTCAGCGGTCTTTCGAGCCGCTTTCTTATATCGTGTCAAAAGAACGGGGTTTTCACTCAATTCTTTAACGGCCTTTGCCATAGCTGCTACATCACCATTTTTCACCCATATTCCGCAACCCTTTTCCTCTACCAGCCTTGTCAGGTCAGTTTCGTATTTACTTATAACAAGAACTGGCAAACCGGCAGCCATGTAATAACATGCCTTGCTTGGCGACATACATCCCTGTGTGCCATCCTCATAGGTGACAATTCCAATATCTCCCGATGCCATTGATATTGGCAAAATTTCTTCCGGCTGAAAGGGCAAAAGAGTAATGTTTTTCAGTTGATATTCTTCAATTGTTTTTTCCACCAATGACCATTTAGCGCCCTCTCCAATAAAAAGAAAGTGGATTCCCGCTTCCCTTTTCAGTTTCTTGGTCACCTGCAGAATAGTTTCAATATCGTGGCTATGCCCCATATTGCCGGAATAGAGGATTGTTGTTTTATCCAATAAATCATGTTTTGCCGCAAATCGGTTTTGTTTCTTGTCGAGAGGTTTAATAATCTCAATATCAGCCCAGGGAGGAATACAGACTATCTTCTTGCCATCGGTTTTAAAAACATCGAATTTCTTTTCCAGCCGCATACTCATATCATGTGCAATTGTTATCATCTGAGCCGCATTTTCATAAACCAATCGGTTGAAATAATCCCAACATCCGGAAATAACACCTCTTTTTAACCTTCCGAGTCCAATAAGCATATCAGGATAAATATCGTAAACCAACACTACGTATCTCTGTCTTCTGACATACTTAAAAAACAGACCAACAAGCCCAAGAAATGGCGGGTTGGAAACAATAAAAAGTGTCGAGTCTTTTGGCTGCTTCCAAACGAACCATAGTGCTTTGAAAAAATATTTAACCCATGACCTAAATCGGCTAAAATAATTGCTCCGATCATATCCGGGTGCAGGTTCAATATGCAGGCATGGATCTACATTGCAACAAATTGTGTCAATATTGCCAGTAAGTAATATGGATTGTGGCCATACTTTCGCCAGATTCTCGGTCAGCTCTCGGAAAAGAGGACCTGCCATTTGATTAAGAAAAATAATTTTATATTTTTTCTGAGTTAACATGTTAGATTAAAAAGTCTCCGATTCTGCACAACCACCCCATCATCCTTTGTCACCTGAACCCACACTCCCGTGCTCGTTCAGACCATTTCACATATTCATCATCACTCATGTCAACGCACTTTTGATACAGCCCAAGCATTTTATAAAATTAACATTTTCCCATTTTCTATCGTTACTTCCTGCAATTAAGAAATGCGGTCATGGAAGCTTCTTTAAAAAATTGATGACATCATAAAATAATTCACCACTTGATTGTATCCTATTCATAAAACGTGGAGCGACTACTTAAAAAGATTACGGTCAAAAGATACTGTCCAAATTATTCCAGATACTGGGCAAAACGACGCAGAAATACATATTCCCATTATAATATATTTTCTGTCGGGACATTAAGAATATTTTGAAAATTTGAATGAATTGAAATTATCGATTTATTCAATTTGTGGCTGGAAATTTTGAATAATCAGATCCGCAAGGGAGGGCATGCTGAATTTTTTGGAAACCCGATCGGCTATATACTCATAAGCATTAACACCAAGTTTTTTGGCAGTTTGAGTAATAGTTAAAAATGAATCTTTGGCTTTGGTGCCTTCTTTTGATTTTGTTTGCAAGCTGACATCTTGTCTGCGTTTTTCTACTCTTGCACCCAGTTCAGAAGCATTGTTGTACAATGGTAATTCAGGATGTTTGAGAACCATGAGAAGAGCATCCTTTTTGCTCCTGGTTTTTTCAATCCGGTCATCTAAATCATCATAACCGGTTGTCTTGGAAAAAATCCGGTCAAATTCAACAGACAAGTTTTCTGCTTTTTCAGGCGTTGGATTTTCTTTATATTTCAGTAAATCTCCATAGTATTCCCAAAAATCGGTTTTATACTCATTGAGCATTTCAATATTCAAAGGAACAATAGGGTTCAGACGATTATAATGCCTACCCTCATGTATCCAGCATAAGGCCTGTTCCAAAGTAAGTTTTTTGAATTGGGGAGCATCATCGCTCAAAAGAACGTCGATAATCGGAATTTCTGTTTGTCTGTGATAGGCAGCTATTGCAGAAGCTTCCATAATTCTTTTTTGTTATTTTTTCCCTTTCTATGATTCGTAAAAATCTTACCAAGTAATTCCTGCATTTCTTCTTCAGATATGACACTGTCATTGGTCAGTTCCTTTATCTGTCCAATTATTTTTTTGGATATATTAAAATCTGAAAGCAGATCAAATGCCATGGTGTCGAACAGGTAGGATCTTTCTTTGCCGCAAAGCAATATATCAAGGATGGTCAAACGGTCTTTGTGGGGAACTGTAAAAAAGGCCGTGTAGAAAGGGTTGCAAAAAATTTGTGAGTACTGATTTTCACCGTTGACCCTTACTGTGGTATCGTCAATTTGATGGTACGGCGTAGAAGTAAGAGCAGCAAGAAATATATCGTCTTTCTCTTTGTTGAAACCGGTTTCATCATTTGTAAGGATTCTCGAAATAGTTGATTGTGAAATAAAAATCCCACAATTTTCCAGAAGTTCCGCAATCTTTGGCTCGGACATATTGCCCACATGTTTAAGCGTACATACCAGAGATCTTGTGTAATGGCCGAATTCTCCTTTAACTCCAATGGGAAGGTTTCCAAAATAAGTTTTATTTTCCAATGGAGAATAAAACTTTTCTCTTCTATATTCAACATTGTCTGTGGTAATCAGAATTTCCTGCACAACGATAGTCTCATAGCCCTTGAATTCTGCATCGTCTGGCAAATTTGACGGATCAATTTTACAGATTTGAGTTCGGTCTATCTTAATTTTATCCTTTTTTGCTTTGGATTTCCTTTTTTCTTTTGGTTCCCTTTTTTTCCTCTCTGAATCCGAAAATACGTTGCCTTGGTCTCCTTTTGTCTTACCGAGAACTTTCGGCTTTCCATCTTCTCCTTTTAGCAGATTCACTTCATCTCGCAGCTTCTGGTTTTCTATCTTTAATGTTTTATTATCTTTATTTAAAAGTTCAACTATAGTGCATTTCATTTGACTTCGTACCAGAAAGGATATCAGTTAATTTTACAACAAAAAGATGAATTCGTTGATAAGTCGCCTTGTGGCGCACACAACATATAGTGTCACGAAAGCCTTATTCAGACAATATACGGCATGAAGTCAAATGAAATGCACTATAGCTGAAAAAGATCAAAAACGGCCTTTAACTCAAACTTATTGTCAGATATATTCAACCGGCTGTCTATTTCATGAAGAATTTGTTTTAGTTCTGAAGAATTCATATATAGCACTATAGCATTATTTTTCTGTTGTGTATACCTTAAAAGTAAACTTTTTGATTTTTTTTGCTATGAGTTCATATGCTTACTGGATGCCACTGTATTTGAATAGGATACACTTGATTGATTTATAAAGATCATTTAATTCCTCAAAATAACTCCGATGAAATTTCAATAATCCGAGGGGGGTATCCACTTTACTCTCGTAGGCACAAGATGTAGTATGTATGAATGCGAGAGAAATGCCATCCAGTTGCTGGTGTGGATTACCCACCAGCAATTCCCGCTGTAAAATGACTTAACATATTAAAATCATTATAAATTACCAAAAAGAGTTTACGACGAAAACTGTAACTACTTGATATTGCAATAAAAACCTACTTACAAAAAACGAACAATATCAATATGTTAGACATTTTTTCGTAAACTCGTTTAGGCAAAATGCAGTATTTTCAGCATGTTAAACTGTTTTACAGCGGGAATTGCTGATTACCCACGAACACTACAAGAATTTGACAAATGGTTTTCGAACGAGGCGACCTGCATTGAATACCTCCAGCGACTACGGTGGCCTGAAGGATTTCGGTGTCCTAACTGCGGAGGAAACAAAGCATGGCTGACCGGCAGGGGGTTGCTTCGATGTTCGCACTGTCAAAGGCAGACTTCAGTGATCGCAGGCACACTTTTCGAAGGTACTCGCAAACCGATTCGCACATGGTTTCAAGCAATGTGGTACGTAACAAGTCAGAAGTATGGAGGTAATGCACTCGGCCTTAAGCGAGTAGTTGGGTTCGGGAGTTATCAGACGGCATGGACATGGTTGCACAAGATGCGGCGTGCGATGGTACGACCAGGTCGAGATCTTCTCGGCGGGAAGGTTGAGGTGGATGAAACATATATTGGCGGAGAGGAAGCCGGTGTTCGTGGCCGCAAAACCGACACAAAGGCGATTGTGGTTATTGCTGTGGAAATACATGAGCCTTATGGCTTCGGTCGTGTGCGTCTTCGTCGAGTGCCGGACGTATCGGGAGCCAGTCTTGTTCCCTTCGTATGCGAGATGGTCAAACCTATGTCGGAAGTGCTAACAGATGGCTGGGGTGGATACAATACTTTGCCTGAGTACAACTACATCCATAGTAAAATTATTCTCTCATCGTCTGGCGATCCTGCCCATGTCTTGATGCCTGGAGTGCATCGGATCGCTGCACTTCTCAAGCGCTGGTTGCTTGGTACCCATCAAGGATCTGTCAGTAAGAAATATCTTGACTACTACCTTGATGAGTACACATTCCGGTTCAACCGCCGTACCGCTCGATCCCGTGGTTTGCTGTTCTATCGACTCGTTGAGCAGGCTGTCCATGTTGAGCACATTTCGCGAACTCAAATCATCCGTGGGTGACAGATGATCAACCACAACATATAGGGGGTACGGGAGTGAAGTGGATACCCCCCTTAATCCGAAAGTGCTAAATGCGGCATAGCTCCCTAGCTTGATCTAAGTCGATTTTTTTAAAAATATTAAGTTTGCCACCAATTGTTGCATCATAGATAATTCGCTTATCCGATTCAAAGGCATATTTTGCACGCAAATATCCTTGTTCTGATTCCACCAAATCAGGCAAATTCCATTTTAGGCCAGTGCCAAAATATGAAGGATCAAAATGATCAATGTCATCACTTTTGCTTACTATTAATTTATGACCAGGTCCTTTGTTGGCAAAAGAGTGGTCAACACCGAAAAGAATAACGGGATTAGCATTCATATAATACGCAAATTCCAACGCGTTATAAGTAATAGTAGCGCCTCTACTAACGCCAACTGAAACATCTTTAGAAAATTTACGTCTGTTAAGAGCAAGAAAATATTTCATTTTACCTCTATTTCTTGCTTTGATGAACCATCGACTCTGCCAACATAAAAATACAGGGATGTCTGTATTCCGATAAAAATCTTGATTTTGCTTTATAACATGTCTATTCGAACTAATGATGATACTCGGACGCCATTCAACACGAGGAAACAATAAATTTATCTTATTCATTCCTATTGACATAATATCTTTGAAGTCATCAAGTAAAGTTTTATTTAGGCTTGGACCATTCCCAATTACAAGCAAAGGCTTTCCATTAGCCAAGGCTTTAAGTTCTTTAATATCATTTGAATGTTGTGTAAATTTATATAGAATACCTTCCAATAAATATCGAATCGGCCTACCAGCACCTATTATATTCATGTTTCTTATATTCATGTTTCATAAACTCGGCTTTAAAAGTAACTTCCTACCTTAAATGCACAAATAGCAGACCATTCCGCACCGTTTTAGGTACAGTTTTCGTCATGGTTTTGGATGCGCTGTAGGAGTAACCAGTTGAAAAATTAGGATATTTCACTGCGGTGTAAATAGCCATTCCGAACAAAATGTAAACCCCCTAATCGAATAGTCGCAAAACGGGCGGCCTGAGCCCTAACCCCTCTATAAATAAGGAGATTTTATTCTTGTGGTAGAAATCCTATCTCCGGCCATTCTGGATTCCGACCTTGTCTGATCATGACCATTATTCTTATTGTTTCAATTGGTTATCTCAAATTGAGGCAAATTTTCCACGTTCGGTATGGGGGTTTACAAAAAAGCTTGATTTATCCAGGTTGGGCATTTACAATCTGGGCACAGAAACAAATAAGCTATTTGGTTGAGCTTCCTTCAATGGGACAGGAAGAACTTCAGTCCTCAATTGGTCGTCGTCTGCAGAGTCGTTCTGAACACGGGCTCAACAGAGTTACCTATTGGGGAGATTTTGGCCTGAAGGTGAAATTCGAAAACCAGTATGCCGAAAACACCTGAACGAGATATACCAAAAACATGTATTAGGATCTGTCCTGAAAACGGTGCGAAATGGTCTGAATAGAGTCATCCCATCGTCTATGTAAAATGATTTTCGTGTCTAAATAATTTGGGAATCAACAACATCCGTAAGAATAAATAATTTACAAATTTGTGTACTGCCCCTCCCCCCCTAAAAAGTCAGGCAACTCCTCCCGCATATTACTTGTTAAAGACCGCTTCTCTTGTTTTTAATATTTAATATACAATACTCATTATGAATTATAAGTAATATAGAAACCACAAAAATATGTGTTAAATGTGCCATTATTAATAAGGATTCAGTCGTTAATGTTACTATGATAAATAAAAAGATACCATAGAGGGCTTTAATTTCAGATCGATGGAAACTTATCTTGACTATGCTACTCAGTTTATTAGACGATAACAAAAACATCACAAAAACAATAATGACACCAATTAGTCCAATCTCTATAAAAATTTGAAGATAAGTATTATGCATATGCGTTATCAATGTTTCACTTCCTCCGAATAAAGAAGTAAATCTACCATAACCAAATAAACTCTTAATTTGAAAATTACTTAAATATTCTAACCCGATCTTCCAAATCTCAATTCTCCCACTAGCTTCTATAAAAGATATGGAACTTTTTCCATAAACTATTAAATTGAAAAGTTTTGTTTCAGATAATCTTAAGAAGATATGCCCGAGATATATCTCCCACATTAATGGAATAAATATAAATGACATTAAAAGTATATTTGTCGTCTTAATTTTATTGAATGCTTTTATAAAAGGCATAACTACTAAAGCGATCACGAAACCGATCATAGGACCGAGCCTATTAATAAGTAAAAGAAATGAAGCGGAAATCAGTAAAAGAATCAAACAACATAAAGAAAATTTGCGTGTATATTTTTTGGTTATTTTTTTTGAGATACTTGGTATTATTTGTACCAAATATGCTATGCTAATAATAGCACAGACTCCAGCTAAAAAAGGACTATCCAGTGAAGTAATGAGAAAAGGATTGTGCTTCACCGAAGCATAAAACCCGCCTATCTGAAATTGACAATTGTAAGTATCAAAAATCATGCGGAAAAAAAATGCAATATATAAACTTGTGAAAAAATCTTTATAAAATAGTTTCTTTTTACATAAATAGAAATTATCATTCAACATTGTATGCCAAAAAATAAAATTAACTATCAAAATAAATGCATAAACATATTTTGCTACTGAAAGCCCGTCATCATTGATGAAAAAATAAATAAAAATATAGCATAGTAAATAAACAAATATTAAAAAAGGAAATGGAGTAATTTGTTTTTTATTTATTTTATATGCAGCTAATGAGATCTTTTTACATAACCCAAAAAAAATATAGAGAAATGCAGGAATAATTCCAAAGATTTGTAAGGATAAAATATCAAAAGATCGCACAGCTCCCATGCTTATTGTATAAAATAAGAAGAAAGAGATAACCAAGAATCTCTTGACTAAAGAAGATTGACCAGCCGACAATACATTTGAATTTTTCATAGAATGCAAATCGTGTTTTCGTAAATTAAAAAACAAGTATATTCATAATTTTTATCATTTTTTTACGATCTGTTTAACGATTGATAGAATTCGATATTTAAATTTAAGAGTAACAAAAAACAATCTACCCTGCGTGATAATGTTTCTCAAGAAGACAATAAAGACATGAAATGTACTAATATTCCGTTTTAATGTTTTAGAATATCCGACAAAACGTTTTGCGAAATAATCAGGCATCATTCTATCTTTGCCTACTTTATGCAATACATATGCATCCTTAACAAATCTCCTTTGAAACTTTACATCTCCCAAAAACCATTCCTCGCCACCAATTAACAGATGACCTTTACGCCCCATATTTTCATCAAAAGGGTTATTAAGTAAAAGTTCTTTTTTTGCTCCGATATTGGTTCCAATAAAATATTCATTATTATTCAACCATCTATCTTCTTGACCAAAATACTTAAGGCTCCATTGATTCCAATATGATGAATCTAAATGTGGGACACATTTTACCTCAAACAATGGTATAACATTTCCTCCAATGACATCAGGGCTAAAGTTCTCAATACATTTTATATATGACTCAATTAACCGAGGATTCGCAACAGCATCATCATCAATAAAAAAAATATATTCCCCTTTGCTTTCCTCTATTCCTTTATTCCTAGCATAGGATAATCCTATGTTCATTTCCTCAAACAAGTTAATTTTCTTTGAAAATTTACTATTTAGCTCATTGATTAAAACCTTTAATTTCTCTAAATCCTCTGACGCATTATCAATCAGTAATATCTCATAACTTTTATAATCAGCTATTTGGCAAATCAGGCTTATTAATGTTTCCTCTATTCTTTGTGAAGCGTTATGACAGCATACACAAGCACTTATTATCAATTCATTCATGACTCTTCCTGAAACAATTCATTATAATCAACCCGAGCGAAAACATCCAATTTACCACCATACGTAGCATTGAAAATTTCTCTTCTATTCATTTCATAATATTTTTTTGCTTTTCTATAAGCATTTTCCATTCTATCCACCATTGGATCATGCCAGCGTTTTCCTTTACCAAAATAGTCCTTATGAAAATGATTTGGATCATCATGCGTCGAAGTAATTTCCGTTCCTTCTTCTATGACGTTTTCAGGCAACTGGTATGAATGGTCGAATCCGATTAAAAAAACCTCCTTAATCCCCATGTAGTAAGCCAATTGCATACAAAGATAGGTGACTGTGCCCCCAGTCCACAGTCTTCTATCCGCGTTTTTGGAAAAATGAGGAAATCCGATGTAATCGTAGTATCGAAATATTACATTCAACCAAACCGTTTTTTCGTCATCATTCAAACAGTAGCTGAGATAATTCCCGAAAAATTTTATACTTTTTTTGTAACGGTTGATTTCATCAGCTCTGTCCTCCGCAACAAAAACATCTTCTACCACGTAGTAGGTTGGATAAAATTCCATTTTATCGAAATTCATGTATATGGCATTTACACCAAAAGTGATCTCATTTTTCAACTTGGTAAGATCTATTTTGTTAAGGCTTGGTCCATTGCCGATGATAAATGCCCGTTGTTCTTTATGAATATCCTTAAATTTCAAAAGTCTTTTTTCATTTTCAGAAATCGGGATACCCAAACTCGCCAGCCGGTATCTTAGGGTGAGAAGAAACAGTTCAATGAGTGTCGGTTTTGGGCAGTTATGGGGGATGGTATTACTG
>Ga0255432_1125_pt1 | contig 13040 bp, 11 predicted proteins | sample ANMaggSeSYBR02I6_FD_182656 | JGI IMG/M metagenome (GOLD analysis project Ga0255432, IMG submission 182656) | Sediment cell enrichment communities from methane seep in Santa Monica Basin, California, United Staets - ANME aggregate JGI... | ecosystem: Environmental > Aquatic > Marine > Cold seeps >...
ATTGAAGCAATTATTAACTGGAAAGAAGGGGACACAATATGTATAGCTGCTAGTCACTCAGGAAATCTATTTCAAACAATGACAATGAGTTAATTATTTACGGAGCCGATAATTTTTCACAGTTCTCGCGCCGTGATGCATCTGTTAATTCAAAATGTGACATAACGCTTCCGGTAGCACGCGGGTATGAACTGGTAGTTCTACGCGGAAAGCTGGATCATGCGTATCATAAATGGCTGCGCTCTCATGGTCTTGGATCAGATTATGTTGTTGAATATAATGCTCAGTTACGAGATATGACTCTCTCGGAGCTTATCATTAATGATCCTGAACCTGTTAATAATATTATCCGGCAGATCGGGAAAAAACCTGTATATGTGCCATGGTTTTCAGGGCGCATGGAAACTGAAGCTGCAAAAGCTCTTGACGCGGATCTTTTCGGAGCACCTGAAACTGCAAAACTAAAATATAATGATAAGTCAGCTTTTAAGATCGTATGTGGACAATTAGGTGTGCCTGTTGTTGAAGGCACTGTATTTGAAATGCATCCTGAAAACAATAAAAATTGTATAGAGATGAAAAACATTATTAACGGCTATTTGTCAACCTGTAAGACTGTTATTATTCGCGGTACTTTGGGTGAAGCTGGTATGTCGCTATATAAGACCCAGGGGAATGATATTTCTGAAATATATCAAAAAATTGCAGATAGCTGCGAAAAAGCTATTATCATTGAGCCTTTTCTGAACGTCTTGTCTTCTCCGAATGACCAGTGGGTAATCAGTAGAGATGGAAATATAAACTCTCTTGGTATGCGGGATCAAATATGCGAAAGAGGTATGGCACACATTGGTACTCTTAAAGGAGAAAAAACTTCACCAGACATTTTAAATTACATTATAAAAATGTCTGAAAAAATTGTAAACAATATGGCTGAATCCGGATATCGGGGTGTAGTCGGTATCGATTATATTGTATCGGATGATGGCATATTTCCAGTTGAAAATAACGCTCGTTTTAACGGCTCCTCTTATGTGAGCATAATCGTAGATAACATTGAAGAATTGATTTCCCCCATTCCATTATGGAAATTTATAAAAATCAAGACATCTGCATGTTCATTTCCTGAGCTTACAGAACGTATTAAACCAGTACTTTATGACGGCAAAAAATTAAATTCCGTATTTCCTTTTAGCTGCGATACATTGCCGTTGTCCGGCGATTTTGCCGTTATACTCTTAGCTGAGAATATGGACAAGATTTTCAACATGGAAGAGTCCTTGAAAGAAATGGGAGTAAAAAGGAACTGATCAAACCTATATACCAAGAAATACCCCCCTCATAAAGCGTTTCAGGATCAGCAACGTCTATAAGGTATTGCTTCCCGTCGGAAGCTTCCGTTTTAAGTCGTTTACATTTTGTAACCGACTTACTTCCCTCTTTATTCAGGCGGTTTTTCAAAACCTTCCAATAGTTTCTTGCTGCCTGATAATCAGGCTGCTGCATCAACACCTGAATAATATCTACTACAGAGAAATACCATGTTTCAGATTCCTCATCATATACTCTGCGAATTTTGTAATCTTCAAATACAGCAAACGAATTTTCTTTTATATTCTGCCCCCCTTTTTCCATTAGCGGCAGTTGTTGCAAAGTTTGCAACAACTGATTCCCTCGCCAGTTCGCCTTCGTCAAAAATGTTTACAGTTCCATGCCATATACCTGTAAATGATTATCCCTATAATGCACAGTCAGGATTGTAAGATTGGTAGCTTGATAATCCTTTAAAGTCTTTCTTTCACTTCTTCATAGAATTCACACCACTCATCGAAGTCGCAGCCCGAGTTCCACGGCATAGCATCCCGAAACTCCAGAACCAGATCATAGTATTCCTGCGGCATCCAGGATGCCTTGAAGTCGAACTGGTCAAAGTCACCCCAATCCTCAAGAGTGGTAAGCGGCTGCATCCCGTACTCAAGCCCCACCTCAAATAGGCGGGTGCCAGGGTATGGTACAAAGAACGATAGCAGTATATCCATGTGCTCCAGCCGGTCCTGTTCGCCGTACACACAGATCATCCTGTGGATGGCTTCCATTGTTCTCTTTATCTCATCCCGCGTGTCAATACCAGGGATACCCACCATAAAAGAAGAACGGACGTCGATATCGTGCCGGATGCATTTGCGGGTACAAATCTCAATGTGCTCCACTTTTGCGCCTTTGTTCATGGCATCAAGGGCCTCCTGGCTTCCACTCTCAGTGCCTATGAACACCTCGCAAACACCTGCCTTACGGGCAAGGGCCAGCACTTCATCATCCAGCCGGGACAGTTGCTCCATCCTGGCATTAACACTGGTCAGGCGCAGGCCCAGGTCATTGTCGATGAGCAGGCGGCACAGTTCCTTTACCCGCCCCATGTTCAGGAAAAAGTCGCTGTCACGTATCATGAATGTGTCGATGTTGTATGTCGCAGACAGGTGTTTAAGTTCTGATACCACGGTCTTGGGCACAAGCCCTGTCCAGCGCCTGCCGCAGAAGATCGGCTCTGAGCAGAAGGCGCAGCCTGCTGCACAGCCCTGGCTGATGTAGTAGTCAAGGCAGCGTTTGCCGAACTTGTAGTCTTTGACGTGGCTCTCCACGTTGATCATGTCGTAAGGGATGGGGGGAAATAAGTTAAGGTCAGTAAATTCCTGGTCCGGGTTTGTTATGATGTGGCCGTCCTGTTTGTAGGATATACCAGCCACCCCGTCCAGGGGTAGGTTCTCGTGAAGCCGATGCACTACTTCCTTGAATGTGAGTTCGCCCTGCCCTCTGACTACGATATCTATGAAGTGGTTTTGCAGTGTCTGGTCGGGCTGGGTGGACGGGTGGTACCCGCCCCAGATGATAGGCAGGTCAGGATACTGCTCCCTGACGGCGGCGCAGACATTAAGGCCGTCCCTGATCTGGTAACAGGTCATACTGCTCACGGCAAGGCACAGGGCGCCCTGGCAGGCTTCAAGTATCTGCTTGGTATAATCGGGGTCGGTCACAGCGTTGATGATGCGGATGTCGAAGTCGTGCCTGACCATACGGGCGAGTGCAAGGAGGGAGAGTGGGACGTTGATGAGCGGGACCTGGAGGGATGTGGTCTTTTTGTTGAGTATAGCTACCTGGTGTTTTACTGGCATTGGGTTGAACAGCAGAATGGTGGGTTTGTGGGAAGGCATTGGGATCACTACTTTTTGAAGAGGGTAGGATGATGTGGGGGATAAATGTTGTGGTGGTGTTTGGGGAACTTGCCGCAAAGGGTGTGATGTTTACAAAGATAGTGTTACTTCAACTTTGCGTCCTTTGCAGCGCAGTATTTCATAAATTTTATATTTAAACAGCCATACCCCCACCGCCCGCATCGCAGAGCACCCGGGCGCAGGCATCAGCATATGAAGGGGAGCCGACCGCGATAAATAAATGGCGGCAAACTCAAAACTAATTCGAGCGAACTCTTCAAGATGAGTCTGTTGTGAATTCGTGTAAGTTCGCTGCAACGTACAACTCACACTATATATTTATACTGTTTGCGGCAGCACCAACTTGTTATGAGTAGATGATGATAATTGTCAGCAAAGCATTATGGTAAATAATTTAACCACCCTCAACATTTAATAAAGATAGTCATATTGAACCAAAGGGGTTTTAGACTTAACAAACGAAATGAAATAACTATTGAATTGAACAATAAAAGGAGAAGTGCTACGATATGAAGAATGTTGAAATGACACAAGAAGGAGACATTTTAACTATTAAAGTTGATTTGTCTAAAGAGTTTGGGCCATCATCTTCTGGCAAAACTATCATAATTGCATCGACTGAGGGTAATCAGTCAATTCCTGATAAGGAAGATATCAAAATCGGATTGAATGTTTATAGGAAGAAATAGTCTGATAAATGGAAACCAATTCCAAACATGAATTAAAATACTTAAAAATTGTTAGTTCATTATGACTACTGATTTAACATTTATAACAACTGAGAAATACCATTGTTCATCGTGCCAGATTCTTCTTATTTTAGCACCCTCAAAAACTACGAGTGCATCATTTGAGTCCATGTAATTCCACCTGTGGAGTTAATCTTATATTGTTAAGTGGTTGTCAGGGATTAAAAGGGCGAGGTGAGCAAGGTGAAAGTAATCTAATTAATTATGTTTGCTGAATCCATCTCATTTCCCCTAATTGAACCCCTCGACAATCTGTATCTCTTAGGGGGTCAGGTCATATAGTTTGTAGACGAACTGGTCTATTTGTTTTTCAAATCCTGTTTTATTTTCAAGTTTTCTCTTTTTAGATCTGGAATGTCCTTTTGCACTACTTGCCATGTCAACTCCAGATCAATTCCGAAGTATTTATGAATAAGGACATCTCTCATGCCAGCTATATTTTTCCATGGAACATCAGGATAATTGCTCTTAACTTCGGCAGGTAAATTCTTAACAGCCTCTCCTATTATTTCTATTCTGCGAATAATCGAATCCTGAAGTTGAACAGATTCAATGAAATCGCTGATTGTTTTATTTGCTGTATAGTTTTCAATAAGTTCAATACTCTCTAAAATATGTTCAATAAATACTTCGGGTTCTTTTTTCATAATATCACTTCCTGTTCGCGAAGTATCCTGTCCTTTAGAAGAGGATGCAGAGAATTGTATGTAAGGATATCAACCTTCCTTTTCAGCATCTCTTCGAGTTCTAATTTTAAGCCTACAAGGTCAAGCAGGCTTTTTTTCCCTTTGAATTCAACGAGAATATCTATGTCGCTTTCATCAGTCAATTCTCCTCTTACAACTGAACCAAAAAGGGATGCACGTTTAACATCATTCTGCTTGAGTGCATTGAGGATTTTCTCTCTTATTTCGATTATTTGTTCATTCATTTATGCAACCTTCTTTTATGGATTTACGCAGATTTGAGTTTGCGGGAGGGGGTTGTTAATTTTTTCGCGCACAATCGTCCAATCCATGCCATCCATACTCAGTTTCGTTTGAAGAATCAATCATCCAGCTGCTTAACTATCTTGCCGACAAAACTATGACAAGTATGTGGAACATCGCCAAGAATTTTTCGAAGATTCGCTTCTGTCTCGCTGGTTGCAAAAATGACTTGTTGCTGAAATCGAGCAGCACCCGAAGCGCGTTTAAGTAATTCCGCAAAACTAATTTCTGATGTTTCTTGTTGACGAGGTTCGTCCAAGATGAGCAAATCCAAATGATTGGTTGGCACCTCGCGTGAAAGCTCAAGCAGCCCCTGTAGATATGCCCAGATCGTCCGAATATTGTCACTCGCAGAAAAATCGAAAGTCAAGTTAAATCCGTCGAGAATTGGCTTGTAATCATCTTCGGATATTTCCAAAGAGTCTGGTTTGACAACGCTCTTCAAACCATATTGTTTGACCTGTTCGATGAACAACTTTCGCAATCTATTCAATTTATCTTTATCAGATGGGGACAGACCTTTTGTTGGTAGTTCGCTTTTCCGCTCCTGAATTGATTTCCACTCAGAGGCGAGATCAGAGAATCGGTCGAGGCATAGATCAAAATCCTCTTCTATTTTTTCTGCAAGTCGAATGCGTTCCTCAACTAAAATGCGTTCGTGAATAGCAGCGGTGGATGGCGTCCTTCCATCCGATATCAAGGTTTGTTTCAATGCACGTATACGTGCACGAACCTCATCGGTTTCAGCATGCATAGAAATCAATTGTTTTTCTTTGGCATCGAGAACGCGAACCGTATTTATTCGCATCCGAGTGAAGGTCGCTTTCTGGCTGTTGATGAATGCAATGTTTTCATCAATCGACATTGGATATTCCAATGTTTTATGTAAAAGCAAAGAATCGACCACTGGTTGATGACAAGTTGGGCATGTGCCAGAGGTGATAGCCAACTCAGCTACTGAACCAAAGTTTTTGAGTTTATCGATATCCCGGTTGCGGCGCAAGTCTTCTTCAAGTGCTTCCAGTCTAATGTCAATGGCTTCGAATTGTGATTTTTCTGCTCCGACTTCTTCAAACAAGGTCGATAAAAGAAATTGTTTCTCCTTTAGAATCTCTTTTGCTTCTTGGAGTTCTTCGGATACTCCGTCCGCAGCTTGTTCCACAGTTGGAATATCTTCTGACTCTAAACTCGCCAACAAACTTTTATCCGATCGAATTGCTTGCTGTAGAGAAAACCACGTACCATCTCTAAAAACACCGATGTGGGGTACAATTTCAGGAGGCCATTCTGCAATTGGAGCAGTGACGGGCGCATTTACTGTTCCACCAATGGAACGAATCCCTGCCTCACACTCGGCTAAAAGCACTTTCCATTTTTGCATTAAATTGCTCTCTTCTTGAAGTAGTCGCTGTCTTCTGACGGCAAGCTCATACGCCTCCAGTTCAGCAAGGAATTCGATCGATCGCTTCGCTACTTCTTTGATACCGAAAAAAGTAGGTAAATTGGATTGGATACCACCCCATCCATGTTTTTGCTCGACAATCATTAAAGGAAAAATAGTTTCCATGTAGAGTGGACATTCAGTCCCATCGAATTTTGTAACTATCGGCAACTCCCATCCGATGAAAGATGCGAGATAATAATGGAACCCGTCCGGTCGAGTTGCAGCTCCCGGATCTCTCACGAAGAAATCACGCTGTCGATATTGTCCTGTGGGATCTGAAAGAAGGGGACCATCCCATGTCGAAATCAGACGGGAGTCACGCTCTCCTTTCACTGTGCGCTGAATGGTCATTGCCTGCCCACGTTCGTTGCAAATTTCTAAGAAGACATCGGATTCAAGCACAAGAATTTCTGCACCCTCATCTTCAATATTTTCGGTCATTACATGCGGGAGAGGTACATCCGAACTTGGACCAAGCATTCGTTCCAGTCCAAGTGCATAAATAATTGCCTGAACACAAGTTGACTTGCCGGTTGTATTGTCCGCTCTGATGATAACAAGACCGTCCTCAAAAGGTATCTTTACACCATACAAACCTTTTGGAGTTGCAATGCGGAGTTTCAATTGTCTCAAACGCAGGCTCATAAGCTCATCTCCCAGTTAAGCAGAGTTTTGATATCTTTCTCCAAGACAAATGACTTCACCTCTTCAAAAAACCTACGTTCCTCTACCATGCAATCTCTATTACGGTCGATTTGCTGAGCAATACTTGATCCATGGTCAGTTAATTTAACGCGTTTTCCCTTCTCGATTTTTATTAACCCATCTCCTCTCGCAAAATCGATAGCATAATTCAGTCCTGGTTCGAAGCGGATTATCACGTCGTCAGGGTTACCATTTCCCTTAACATAGGCGAGAAAACGACGACGACTTTCTGGAGTTCGGATAGCCCAGTTTAGAATGTGGAGCTTTTCGAGACTTGCCTTTTCAGATCTACAAGAACGCAGTAGAAGTAGCAGCATAGCCACACGCCAATTCGGGCGAAGATCGGGTGGGAGTGGCTCAGGTCTCCGAGTGAAGGTAAATGGCACATCAATTTTTGGAAATGAAGTTTCAAGCATGTTCTATCTCCTTTCTGGGAAATCGAGAGGACATCTCAATAACCAATCCGATACAGCCTCATGACCCAATATCTCAACCATATTGTTAGATAAACCTTTCACCTCGTCCGTTAGCTCATTTTTAAATTCAGAAAGAGCTATGTGAAACGTATCTGCTGGCGCACCGGTTGGAATTAGGGAGGATGTCTCAAGAAATTTTTTGCGGTTGGTTTTCAGTCGTTTAACCGCTACGTACAAATCAGAATATTTGGAGTGTAATATCTCTAAAACATTCTGTCCCTCGATATAATGATGAATGAATTTGCCTTTTAGTTGAACTAGCGAGTTTTTGTCCAAACGGGGGTTTAATATCTCAATCTTACGATTGAGTTCTTTGACCAAATCATCGTTTTCTTCAGACCAGTCTTCACCCGTTGCCGTATTAAATTCATCTGGGTCTACCTGGATCTTGGCTAAACCAACGTCTAGAAGTGACTGACGTTCGACTGCAAAATCTTCTTCTGTGGCAATATGGACGAAAAAACCGTCAGCTACGTAAGGGAGATTGACGTTTCGGATCTCTTCAGCTTTCTTCTCAGCGTGTTTAAGTAAATCCTTGCTTTCCCAGCGTGGCACAACGAGAACCCAGCACGAGATTTTTGTTGGACCGAAAATCTTAATCAAATCGTCTTTATTATCTTTGAACTTGCTCAGGTCTTTGGTGATTTTATTTCGTTGTTTAGCGTATAACTCGTTAGTTGAAAGGGGTTCTTTGGCAGCGTAACATTGGTAAACAGAACCATTACGTGCAAAGCCTTCCAGTCCGTAATCACCACGATCTCTGTCAGGAATTTCTTGGAATTCTGTTACCCCATATCGTCGTTTCAAAAGCAGAATGATACGCTCTTGCCACTCTTCGGGGCTATCTCTCCATTCTTGACCTGGCATTAGAATCCTCCCTTTATCTTAATATTATACCCACAGCTCTGCCGTGGTTGGTTGTGCCGCCGCAACTTTTGACTCAACATTAAATTCTAAATTGTCTCTTAATCCCGATTGTGTGAAATTGCTTGATTCGGTGATTACTCTACCTTTATCATAATGTCCTTCCTTGAAAGTCATTATATAGAGCTTTGAATGTATTTTTTCAGCTGGATATACTCGAATCTCTAATTTTCCAGATGCAATCCATTCAATAAATATAGATGCGCCGTCTGCCACTTCAATTGTATCATCGGAATCTTTCAGTTCTTTTTCAACTTCATTTGAAAAATCCTCTTTTGTTTCTTTGTGCGATAATTGTAATTCTGCTTGAACTGAATGTTGCGATTCCTGGATTAAATCATAAGTTTCCTTGTTGGTGCTGATACCAATTAATATTCTGATTTTCTCAGTATTTTCTAATGATCTATATAGTGAATGAAATCCACTTGTATAGAAATATCCAACCAAACAATCAAAATATTGGGAATCTTTAATAAGAGCGGCAAATCTATCTACCAACTTATTATTTTCCTCGTTTGTTATAAATGTTAAATCAGTAGTCATAATGAACTAACAATTTTTAAGTATTTTAATTCATGTTTGGAATTGGTTTCCATTTATCAGACTATTTCTTCCTATAAACATTCAATCCGATTTTGATATCTTCCTTATCAGGAATTGACTGATTACCCTCAGTCGATGCAATTATGATAGTTTTGCCAGAAGATGATGGCCCAAACTCTTTAGACAAATCAACTTTAATAGTTAAAATGTCTCCTTCTTGTGTCATTTCAACATTCTTCATATCGTAGCACTTCTCCTTTTATTGTTCAATTCAATAGTTATTTCATTTCGTTTGTTAAGTCTAAAACCCCTTTGGTTCAATATGACTATCTTTATTAAATGTTGAGGGTGGTTAAATTATTTACCATAATGCTTTGCTGACAATTATCATCATCTACTCATAACAAGTTGGTGCTGCCGCAAACAGTATAAATATATAGTGTGAGTTGTACGTTGCAGCGAACTTACACGAATTCACAACAGACTCATCTTGAAGAGTTCGCTCGAATTAGTTTTGAGTTTGCCGCCATTTATTTATCGCGGTCGGCTCCCCTTCATATGCTGATGCCTGCGCCCGGGTGCTCTGCGATGCGGGCGGTGGGGGTATGGCTGTTTAAATATAAAATTTATGAAATACTGCGCTGCAAAGGACGCAAAGTTGAAGTAACACTATCTTTGTAAACATCACACCCTTTGCGGCAAGTTCCCCAAACACCACCACAACATTTATCCCCCACATCATCCTACCCTCTTCAAAAAGTAGTGATCCCAATGCCTTCCCACAAACCCACCATTCTGCTGTTCAACCCAATGCCAGTAAAACACCAGGTAGCTATACTCAACAAAAAGACCACATCCCTCCAGGTCCCGCTCATCAACGTCCCACTCTCCCTCCTTGCACTCGCCCGTATGGTCAGGCACGACTTCGACATCCGCATCATCAACGCTGTGACCGACCCCGATTATACCAAGCAGATACTTGAAGCCTGCCAGGGCGCCCTGTGCCTTGCCGTGAGCAGTATGACCTGTTACCAGATCAGGGACGGCCTTAATGTCTGCGCCGCCGTCAGGGAGCAGTATCCTGACCTGCCTATCATCTGGGGCGGGTACCACCCGTCCACCCAGCCCGACCAGACACTGCAAAACCACTTCATAGATATCGTAGTCAGAGGGCAGGGCGAACTCACATTCAAGGAAGTAGTGCATCGGCTTCACGAGAACCTACCCCTGGACGGGGTGGCTGGTATATCCTACAAACAGGACGGCCACATCATAACAAACCCGGACCAGGAATTTACTGACCTTAACTTATTTCCCCCCATCCCTTACGACATGATCAACGTGGAGAGCCACGTCAAAGACTACAAGTTCGGCAAACGCTGCCTTGACTACTACATCAGCCAGGGCTGTGCAGCAGGCTGCGCCTTCTGCTCAGAGCCGATCTTCTGCGGCAGGCGCTGGACAGGGCTTGTGCCCAAGACCGTGGTATCAGAACTTAAACACCTGTCTGCGACATACAACATCGACACATTCATGATACGTGACAGCGACTTTTTCCTGAACATGGGGCGGGTAAAGGAACTGTGCCGCCTGCTCATCGACAATGACCTGGGCCTGCGCCTGACCAGTGTTAATGCCAGGATGGAGCAACTGTCCCGGCTGGATGATGAAGTGCTGGCCCTTGCCCGTAAGGCAGGTGTTTGCGAGGTGTTCATAGGCACTGAGAGTGGAAGCCAGGAGGCCCTTGATGCCATGAACAAAGGCGCAAAAGTGGAGCACATTGAGATTTGTACCCGCAAATGCATCCGGCACGATATCGACGTCCGTTCTTCTTTTATGGTGGGTATCCCTGGTATTGACACGCGGGATGAGATAAAGAGAACAATGGAAGCCATCCACAGGATGATCTGTGTGTACGGCGAACAGGACCGGCTGGAGCACATGGATATACTGCTATCGTTCTTTGTACCATACCCTGGCACCCGCCTATTTGAGGTGGGGCTTGAGTACGGGATGCAGCCGCTTACCACTCTTGAGGATTGGGGTGACTTTGACCAGTTCGACTTCAAGGCATCCTGGATGCCGCAGGAATACTATGATCTGGTTCTGGAGTTTCGGGATGCTATGCCGTGGAACTCGGGCTGCGACTTCGATGAGTGGTGTGAATTCTATGAAGAAGTGAAAGAAAGACTTTAAAGGATTATCAAGCTACCAATCTTACAATCCTGACTGTGCATTATAGGGATAATCATTTACAGGTATATGGCATGGAACTGTAAACATTTTTGACGAAGGCGAACTGGCGAGGGAATCAGTTGTTGCAAACTTTGCAACAACTGCCGCTAATGGAAAAAGGGGGGCAGAATATAAAAGAAAATTCGTTTGCTGTATTTGAAGATTACAAAATTCGCAGAGTATATGATGAGGAATCTGAAACATGGTATTTCTCTGTAGTAGATATTATTCAGGTGTTGATGCAGCAGCCTGATTATCAGGCAGCAAGAAACTATTGGAAGGTTTTGAAAAACCGCCTGAATAAAGAGGGAAGTAAGTCGGTTACAAAATGTAAACGACTTAAAACGGAAGCTTCCGACGGGAAGCAATACCTTATAGACGTTGCTGATCCTGAAACGCTTTATGAGGGGGGTATTTCTTGGTATATAGGTTTGATCAGTTCCTTTTTACTCCCATTTCTTTCAAGGACTCTTCCATGTTGAAAATCTTGTCCATATTCTCAGCTAAGAGTATAACGGCAAAATCGCCGGACAACGGCAATGTATCGCAGCTAAAAGGAAATACGGAATTTAATTTTTTGCCGTCATAAAGTACTGGTTTAATACGTTCTGTAAGCTCAGGAAATGAACATGCAGATGTCTTGATTTTTATAAATTTCCATAATGGAATGGGGGAAATCAATTCTTCAATGTTATCTACGATTATGCTCACATAAGAGGAGCCGTTAAAACGAGCGTTATTTTCAACTGGAAATATGCCATCATCCGATACAATATAATCGATACCGACTACACCCCGATATCCGGATTCAGCCATATTGTTTACAATTTTTTCAGACATTTTTATAATGTAATTTAAAATGTCTGGTGAAGTTTTTTCTCCTTTAAGAGTACCAATGTGTGCCATACCTCTTTCGCATATTTGATCCCGCATACCAAGAGAGTTTATATTTCCATCTCTACTGATTACCCACTGGTCATTCGGAGAAGACAAGACGTTCAGAAAAGGCTCAATGATAATAGCTTTTTCGCAGCTATCTGCAATTTTTTGATATATTTCAGAAATATCATTCCCCTGGGTCTTATATAGCGACATACCAGCTTCACCCAAAGTACCGCGAATAATAACAGTCTTACAGGTTGACAAATAGCCGTTAATAATGTTTTTCATCTCTATACAATTTTTATTGTTTTCAGGATGCATTTCAAATACAGTGCCTTCAACAACAGGCACACCTAATTGTCCACATACGATCTTAAAAGCTGACTTATCATTATATTTTAGTTTTGCAGTTTCAGGTGCTCCGAAAAGATCCGCGTCAAGAGCTTTTGCAGCTTCAGTTTCCATGCGCCCTGAAAACCATGGCACATATACAGGTTTTTTCCCGATCTGCCGGATAATATTATTAACAGGTTCAGGATCATTAATGATAAGCTCCGAGAGAGTCATATCTCGTAACTGAGCATTATATTCAACAACATAATCTGATCCAAGACCATGAGAGCGCAGCCATTTATGATACGCATGATCCAGCTTTCCGCGTAGAACTACCAGTTCATACCCGCGTGCTACCGGAAGCGTTATGTCACATTTTGAATTAACAGATGCATCACGGCGCGAGAACTGTGAAAAATTATCGGCTCCGTAAATAATTAACTCATTGTCATTGTTTGAAATAGATTTCCTGAGTGACTAGCAGCTATACATATTGTGTCCCCTTCTTTCCAGTTAATAATTGCTTCAAT
>Ga0255432_1126_pt1 | contig 13018 bp, 10 predicted proteins | sample ANMaggSeSYBR02I6_FD_182656 | JGI IMG/M metagenome (GOLD analysis project Ga0255432, IMG submission 182656) | Sediment cell enrichment communities from methane seep in Santa Monica Basin, California, United Staets - ANME aggregate JGI... | ecosystem: Environmental > Aquatic > Marine > Cold seeps >...
ACCTCCAAAGCCAATTGGAAATACAAAACAAAAAAGGAAAGAAAAGGAAAGGAAAGCAGAAACGTATACAGTTGAAGGCTACAACTGTCTGTTTCGTCATTTTCTTGCAAGACTCAGAAGGAAGACGAAATGCTACAGTAAAAGCAAAAAATTGCAACCTGTGCGGTTAGCCATTAGCTGTCAATCGTCATCTCTCCAAAATTTGTTATAATCAGAAATAATGTAGGAGCGGTTTTAACCGCGACCTATTGATGCAGATCACCAACAAATGTAAATTTACTCATATATGGTCGGGGTTAAAACCCCTCCTACAGGCAGTATATTCCCAAATGGAAAACTTATTTAAAACTCAATCCTAACCGCACAGCTCGAAAAATTGCTTCTGTATTCCGTCATGCTCTTAATGCTCAAATGGAACGATGGGCTGTCAGATATATGGACTTAGCGCACCTTCGGTGCGGACATAACTAAAGTGAGCTAAAGTGCCTAAAGTATATTAAAGTGCCTAAAGTTGAGGAATGCGCCATCGGCGCTGCCAATTTTAACTTTTTACCATACAATTTTGCTCACTTTATTTCCGGCTGAACTTATCATCGAGCTCTGAAAATAGATAGCCCGCCGAAGGCGTACCATAACTTTAGGCATTTTAGGCACTTTAGCTCACTTTAGGCACTTTATACTCATCTATCTTATCATACCGAATTTATTAGACAAAAAATGGAAAATTCTATACTATTAAATTAACAATGTCAATTTTCAAAAAACATCGGCCGGTTTCAGCTCGTCAGTGCAGTATTTACCAATTCATTTTGAAATTGGCTCAAACGAAAATTTGTTATGGAGGAGATTTTGGTTCGTACTATCTGCAACTTATGTTTTTTGATATTAATGCTGCAAGTTACAGAGCCAGTTTTTGCGGCATCACATAATCAAGCGGCCGGCACAGAACTTAGGCTGGCCATGCTCATTGCATCCTGCACTGAACAAGGCAATGAATATGCTATAGTGGTTGAAAAAAATACTCAGCATTTATTTCTGTACGAATATGATGGAAAAAGGTATAAAGAAATTAATAGGTTTAAGTGTTCAACCGGTGAAGCGTCTGGAGCAAAATCGGTTTCTGGAGATAAAAGAACACCTGAGGGCGTCTATTTTTTTACAAAAAAGTATCAAAAAAAAGACCTTGCTCCTATATACGGCACAATAGCCTTTTCGACAGATTATCCAAACTTTCTTGATCGTATTGCAGGCAGGGATGGCCATTCAATCTGGATGCATGGAACAAACAAATCTCTAAGACCCAGAGATTCAAATGGCTGCGTTGCTTTAGCTAATTCCGATATAGAAAAACTGTCAAAATATATTACTCTGAACAGAACACCAATTATAATTGTTGATAAAATTTCCTATGTTACAGGTGATTCATGTAAAAAAAATGCGGAATCTATCTCTAATTTTCTATTTAATTGGAATAATGCACTTGAGAATGGGAAATATCATGAATATTTGAACTATTATAATCACAAACATTTGCCTGATATCTCATGGTGGCCAGAGTGGAACAAGTTAAGAAAAAAAAATCAGTCATCTAATATGGCCTTTTCTATTGAGATTAAAGTGCCCATAATTTCTATGCATAAAGGAATTTATGTTGTCTTGATTAACCAGATAGTCAGGACTTCTGAAATGGATTTGCCCGTGGGCACAAAAAAAATTTTTATCACTGAAAAAAAAGACGGACTAAAAATACTTGGTGAAGAATACCTGGTTCTTCCAAACATGCAAAAGCCAACTAATGAAAATCAAGAAAATATATTAATTGCTGCATGCAAAAAACTTAAAAACACTTTTGCTGATAAACAAGATATTGAAGATTTGATAAACACATGGGTAAAAGCCTGGTCTGCCAAAGATATTAAACAATATGGCAAATGTTATGCAAAAATTTTCGTCTCGCAAGGAGGAGCGAGGCTTCAGGCATGGCTCAAATATAAAAGTCGCTTGAATAAAAAATACAAATTTATCAAAGTCTCTATAGATAATCTGGTTATTAAAAGAGACCGAAATACGAGTAAGGTTTCCTTTATTCAGACTTATGTATCAAGTGGATACAAATCTGTCAGTTTAAAAAGGCTTGAGTTAATCTGTGAGAAAGGGTTATGGAAAATTTGCAGGGAAATCTCGAAAAACAAGTAAATTCGCTATCTGAGGAAAGCCATTCCTTTGAAAAAGTCAGGCAATGTGTAATTTAAGTGAAAATCCGTGGTGAACTATAATTTGGACATGTAATCTGATATAGGGCTCGGTCAAAAATAACTTGGTAGAATTTGCGCTCGAATTTGCCGTAGATTTAATCGATCTGATTGAGCAAAACCGCAGGAATAGCGAGCTATTTCGAGGACTTTTGCGATTGAAGATCGGTTAAAGATATGGTGAAATCGAGATGCAAAAATGCCAAGTTATTTTTGACCGAGCCCATATACCTCGAAAGGCCACAAATTGCGGTTTTTCACTGGCTATGAACACCAATAGCTGCGTTGCTCAGGCTTGCCAATAGCTTGTGCTAATACGCGTCTTCGCGCCTTGCTCTTGATGCTCATTGCTCACCCCAAAAAACGCAATTTGCAACCTTCCGAGGTATAATTAGATTTTTACGAGGCAAATATGTATTTACAGAAAATGAAAAACAACCTGTTTTATCAATATTGCAGTATTGTATCTTCGGTCTTATTCATTATAATAGCTTGTATCCCTCCGGACTCTGCCCATGCACACAAAAAAATCCATTCTGTTTTTTTTGAAGATACAGACCATGAGCTCAATGTTTACAAGATTTATGGTAATAAACAGGGCAACACGCTGCTTCTTATAGGCGGGATACAAGGAGACGAGCCAGGCGGTTTTCTCTCCGCAGATCATTATGCTGATATCAGTCTATCAAAAGGGAACCTGATTGTTGTACCAAGAGCCAATTTTCAATCAATTGTATTAAACCGCCGCAAAATAAATGAAGATATGAATAGAAAATTTGCGGTTGATTACAAAAGCAACTATGAAGCTAAGATTGTCGCAATATTAAAAAAACTGATAGCTGAAAGTAATTGTCTGCTTAATCTGCATGACGGATCAGGTTTTTTTTCAGAAACATGGGAAGGGCCTGATAGAAATCCAAAGCGATATGGACAGTCCATTATTGCTGATTGCGAATTATATGTTAATCCCGAAACGGGAAAAGTCGTTAATCTTGGTGATATGGCGAGATCTGTTTGCGAGCAGATAAATAACAATATTGAAAATCCTCGTTATCACTTTCGCTTCAACAATCACAGGACAAGTAAAAAGAGCTCTCTGCATAAGGAACAGCGAAAGTCAGCCACATTTTATGCTTTATACACATATGGAATTCCTGCTTTTGGAATTGAAACAAGCAAATCACTTCCCCTGGAATTGAAAGTTCGACATCATAATCTTGCAATAAATGCCTTTATGGAATTACTTGGCATTGTTCCTGAAACACCCGGAATCAACCTTGATGTTCCTGAACTTAAATATCTTATAATCTCGGTAAACGATGGTTTGCCGATAGCCGTCAAAAATCAGCAAACATTATATGTAAATTCAGGTGATTCCGTCACCATATCTCATGTTGAGGCCAATTATGAACGAGGTCTCAGCGCAGATATTATTGGCTATGGAACAATTAACGATATGAGAAAGAAAATAAAGGTGAAAGGATCGACTAGAATAGCTGTAAGAAAAGATTACTATCCGTGCGGAAGTGTTTATCTCGCGCTCAACAATGGTCAAAACAGTTCTTCACAGGGTGGAGTTTCTGTTTTAAACACTCCTGCCCTAAGCCCTTCCTTTCTTGCTTACAAAGTAAAAATCAACAATAAAGAACGAATGTGTCAGAATTATGATCACTTAAAGCTGACAATGGGTGATACATTTGAAATTGTTGATGTAATTACCGGCATGGGAGACCCCTCAGATATGATCGTAAATCTAAAAGGTTATGTGGGTAATAAGCACAATAATTCAGGAGAAGACAGAGGATATATTGTTAATACTGCGAAAGATCTTTGGAAACGTTATTCTTTGAACAAAAAAGGAAAAACTTATCAAGTTGTTGTCACCTATGAGAATAAAACAGTAGGAAAATTGTTCATTGATCTGAGAAAACCCGATTTTTAAAGGAGAATTTTGGAGGCGGCAACCAGATTCGAACTGGTGAATAGCGGTTTTGCAGACCGCTGCCTTACCACTTGGCTATGCCGCCCAAAAAATGGAGCGGGAAACGGGATTTGAACCCGCGACTTCGACCTTGGCAAGGTCGCACTCTACCACTGAGTTACTCCCGCTCAAAGAGACCTTTGCAAAACGCCACCTTTTGTTGCCCAATCTCAGCGTCAGACCATGTTAGCTGTTAAGCGCTGTTAAGCCTTTTTTATCTTATGAGCTTAAGAGCCATCAGCTATGAGCTAAGCTGTATTCCTACATTTAAACCTGATTTAAAATTTGGTCGCCTTCCTTGAACTTGAACAAAATTGAGCATTTTTCAAAGGTCTCACAGAAACTATCTTTTTTAAATATTTATCTCTATATTGTCAACAATAAAATAACTTGAAAATAAGTTAGTTCTTTAGAAGATTTCTAAACCTTATAAAATAATCAACCCCGGACCAAATCGTCAACACCAGGGCGGGCCACAAAAAAACCATCCCTATTACATGAAAATTTATCCCAAAATAAGGATAGTGCAATAAAAGGGGTATTATTGCGGATATCTGAAAGCCGATTTTGTACTTGCCAAGGCTGGATGCGGAAACATCCTCTTTGCTTTCAACAATAATATTCCGAAGACCTGTTACTGCAAGCTCACGCCCTACAATGATACAAACCATCCACGCAGGTACCCACCCGTGAGACGAAAGCATAATAAAAGTAGCCGAAACAAGGAGTTTATCTGCAAGGGGGTCCATTGCTTTCCCTAAATTAGAGACAAGCCCCCTCTTTCTTGCATAAAAGCCATCAAAATAATCAGTTATGGCTGCCGCGCTGAAAAGTATGGCGGCCATAAAAGTACAAAATCTGTTCGGGAATAAAAGGAAAACAACAATTCCCGGAATAGCTGCAATGCGATATAGAGTCAACGCATTGGGATGACTTAATATTTTTTTTATATCCAAGCCTGAAAACATTGGTTTATCTGTTTAATACTTTATTTATTACCTAAGTTGAGCGATTTTTTGCGAAGATATGTGTTGGTATCTTGATGCATAAGGATTCGCAAAAACCGCAGGCATACCCGTGGATATGTCGAGGATTTTTGCGAAGCCTTTATGCGCAAGAGAACGGCGCAGATCAAGTAAAAAATCGCTCAATTTAGGTATTAGCTTTGTTCCAGTCATCAAGAAAAGCTTTAATCCCTTTGTCGGTAAGAGGATGTGATGCGAACTTGCTAAGCACTTTAAATGGAATGGTAGCAATGTCCGCACCCATTAAGGCCGCATCAAGTACATGCAGCGGATTGCGTACACTTGCTACAATCACTTCTGTTTCAAATGCATAATTATTGAATATCTCGACAATCTGTTCAACCAGCAGAATGCCCTCATTAGAAATATCATCAAGCCTTCCTATAAAAGGGCTCACATAGGTCGCCCCTGCCTTTGCCGCCATAAGTGCCTGGAGCGGCGAAAAGATAAGAGTAACATTTGCCTTTATCCCCTCTTCTGAAAGTTGACGCGTTGCCTTTATACCATCAATTGTCATGGGGATCTTTACAACAATATTTTTGTGAATACTTGCCAGATGCCGGGCTTCCTTGAGCATACCCTCGGTATCCAGGCTGATAACTTCCGCGCTTATAGGGCCGTCAACTATTTTGCATATTTCTTTTATAATATCTTCAAAATTACCCTTCTCTCTTGCAATGAGAGTAGGATTGGTCGTCACCCCATCAGCCATGCCCATGCTGTTGGCTTCCTTTATTTCTTCTATGTTTGCGGTGTCGATAAAAAATTTCATCTATTTAACCCTCCGGTATTGATGCCCACTTCAAGCTGATCTGAAAAAACAATTAAATTTATTGTCTCACGCAAAGGCGCAAGGATTTCAACCTGTGCGGTTAGGTGATTCCTGTGTCCTTCCGCCTGTAGGAGGGGTTTTAACCCCGACCATATATGGTTGAATTTACATTTGTTAGTAACCTGCAATAATAGGTCGCGGTTGAAACCGCTCCTACATCCAGATGGCATCCCACAATGGATAATCATAAATATTTTCAACTGTTTTTCTTCTGACGTGAAGCAATAAACTTGTCTCTGCATTCTGTGCTGCAAAAATATAAATCTTTTCCATCAACCTTGAGATGAACTCCATTCCTTTTAGGAAAATATGACTCACAAAAGGGATCTTTGATCATTATATCATCGACCACATTACCAGTTTTGCCAAAACCTGCCTTTCCCTGTGTATTTTTCAGCTTCCAGGATTTCAGCAATCTGTAGCTAAGATATATTACTCCTGCAAATATTAATAATCGAAACAATATTGAATTACCCTTTGCTTTTTATCATCCAGATTATTTAAGAGGCAGCGCATATCCATTTTCAAAACCGGATGAATGAATTTTGGGTTTATATCACAAACAGGTTTTATTATAAAGCGTCTTTTGTGCATTTCAGGATGAGGGATTATAAGTTCCGGTGAATTTATTACAATATCATCATAAAAAATTATATCCAGATCTAAAATCCTGGGGCCATTCCTGATTTGATCTTCAGTGCGTCCTGCATCTTTTTCGATTGTTTTCAGTTCATATAAAAGCTGAAATGGGTCAAGAATGGTTTCGATTTTTACCACAGAATTAACAAACCAATCCTGATCAGTGTAATCAACGGGCTCGGTCTTGTAAAAGTTCGATTGCCCAATTATGACGGATTTGCCGGACTTTGTGAGCACAGATATACCTTTCCGGCAGTTTAATAATTTGTCTCCAATGTTGGAACCGATAGAGATATAGGCAGTATGTTTTTCCATTTATAGACTTTCAGATAAATAATTTCACTGTGTTATCAGTCGTCGACGTATAACTAATACGCCTTCCTCCTTCTGGCCTTGTGAAATTAATTATCTGAAAGTCTATTAGAAACCAATGGCTCGAATCCTTTCGATAACTTCCTTTAGCCTTTCCTTGCCGACAGTCAGCGCCATCCTTACATACCCCTCACCAGCAGATCCAAACCCATTGCCGGGCGTTACAACTATGCCGCCCTTCAAAAGGAGATGGCTTGTAAATTCCGCAGAAGTATATCCTTCCGGAACTTCTATCCATACATAAAATGTCGCTCGCGGCTTTTCTACTGAAAGTCCAAGGCCAATCAGTCCACCAACAAGCACATCCCGTCGTTCAGTGTACTCCCTGTTCATGTTTTCCACACAGGCCTGATCCCCTTCCAGCGCAGCTATACCTGCAATCTGTACGGCCTGAAATGCGCCTGAATCAATATTGCTTTTTATCTGACCAAGGGCCTGAATCACTTCTGCCCTGCCGACTGCAAACCCGATGCGCCATCCCGTCATGTTATATGTTTTTGACAGGGAATGAAATTCTATTCCCACATCTTTTGCACCGTCGGTCTCAAGAAAACTTATCGGTCTGTAACCATCAAAAGCCATCTCAGTATATGCAGCATCATGACAAACAATAATATTGTGCAATTCTGCAAATGAAACAACCTTTTTAAAAAAATCTCCGTCTGCTACCGCTGATGTTGGATTATTGGGGTAGTTAATAAACATCATCTTTGCCTTGCCGGCAATCTCTTTCGGAACGGCATCAAGATCGGGAAGGAAATTATTTTTCTTTAACAAATCCATAAAATATATCTGACCACCGGCAAATTTAACTCCTATATCATAAACCGGATACCCAGGGCTTGATACAAGAGCAAAATCATTATTATTGATAAATGCAAGGGGTATATGAGCAATTCCCTCCTTGGAACCAATAAGTGTTACCACTTCCTGTTTAGGGTCAAGATCCACGTTAAATCTTCGTTTATACCAGCGAGCGACGGTCTCGTTAAACTCGTGCATGCCTGTGTATGAAGGATACCTGTGATTTGCAGGATTTAAAGCCGCCTTGTACAATGCTTCAATTATATGCGAAGGTGTAGGCATATCTGGATCGCCGACACCAAGATCAATAATATCTACGCCCTTTTTTCTGACTTCTTCCTTTTGCCTGTCTATCTCCTTAAAAAGATAGGGCGGTAAACTCTTTAATTTGTCTGACTTTTCAATTCTAATCATATGTTTTTTTATTCCTCGATGTAGCGGTTTACGGTTCACGGTTTGCGGTTGATCAAAGCAGGTTTCAGGTGATGAAATTTGAAAATGGATGCTTGTCTGAGCGCCTTAGTGAGTCTTAAGAAAAAACATCGCATTGCTCGTCACATCATTTAATCATAAGCATAACATCTTTGATTCATTGCTATTTTAAATTTTGGACATGTTTTTTCTTTAGAGTCACTTCGGCGTGAGTTTCAGCCGTTTTCAAATTTTATCACCTGAAGCCGGACTATAGAACCCGTACTTATTGAGATGTTACCGTTCACGTTCCTAACTAACTGACATACCGTCCCGACTTACGTTGGTAGTCGACAACCGATAACCGTGAACTGTAAACCGTTACCTCTTCCATGCATCTTCCCTGAGAAAGCCCTTATAAATGACACAGGCATCACCTTCAAGAAAAACATCGTAAAATCTTCCATCATTTTCTTTAAAATAGATATAAAGATATCCCCCGCCTCTTGTGACAACCTTTACAGGAGATTTTCCTTTTGATTTATAACGCATTACAATAGCGGCTGCAACTGAACCTGTCCCACATGCCAGGGTTTCATCTTCTACCCCTCGCTCATATGTTCGAATTGATATGGTGTTGTCATTTCCGGCGCATATGAAATTTACATTTGTTCCGGCAGGTGCATAACTGTCATGGAACCTTATCTCTCTTCCTGTCTTTACCACCTCCACATCATCAATATCACCAACCGTGATAACCACATGCGGAACTCCTGTATTTACACTGCTAACCTGCATGGAACCATTTCCCAGCTCAAGATTATAATCTGTCTTGAAATCAATGGGGTCCGGCATTTTTATTTTTACCTGATTGTTTTCAACTATAGCTGAAACAATACCGGCTTCTGTCTCAAAAGATACTTTTGTTCCTGAAATCCCGTTTAAATATGCAAAGCGGGCAGCACATCTTGCTCCATTCCCGCACATTTCAGCAGTGCTTCCGTCAGAATTAAAAAAACGCCACTTAAAATCAACGTTTTCAGATTCTTCCACAAGTATAAGGCCGTCAGCTCCAACAGACATTTTTCTGCGACAGACCCTTGCAATAAAATCCTGCAAATCATTTTCGTCAACAACTCTATTTCTGTTGTCAATAATAATAAAGTCGTTGCCGCTTCCGCTCATCTTGTAGAAAGTAATCTGATCCATTAAATTTCCGGTAGTCCCTGCAAAACAATGCTGGTCAATAATTTCACCAAGTTACCTATTATAGCTTTTGCCACCTTTGCACGGAAGTGGGACTTTAGTCCCGCAAAAACACTGCGTAACAAGGCGGGGCTAAAGCCCCAGTTCCTGATAGTAACAGTATAGAGCAATGATTTCAATTAGTTACATAACAAAAAATCAGGGGGTTGCAAAGTAATACAGAACGGTATTTTATAGCCTGCATTGCTTTGTAGGGACTACCAAATTTACGCTCTAATTTTGATGTAACATTTTAGCGTTATAAAACCGGCTGAGCGTAAGCTTCAGGTGTGATACATTCAAAGCAGGAAACTGTTTGAGCGTATTAGATATCGTTAAGAAAGAACCTTGCAGGATCTTGTCATTGTTTATTAAGGACTTGATGAACTGTTACTATTGTTTTCATTCGTGGCAAGTTCTTTCTTTACGATATCTTATGCGTGAGTTTTTCATGATTTGAATGTATCACACCTGAAGCTGAAGCACACAATTTGTAAATTTCTGAATTTAAAGAAACGGCGGTATAGTCTCCCCTTCAATTAAATCTTCATAATTCTGCCTCGCTCTGACAACATGGAACTCGTCATCCCTTACCATAACCTCGGCCACTTTAAGCCTTGAGCAATAGTTGGATGACATGACAAATCCGTAGGCACCGGCACTCATCACCGCAAGAAGATCACCCTGCCTGAAATCGGCAATTCTTCGGTCAACAGCTAAAAAATCTCCTGACTCACAAATAGGCCCCACAACATCCGCAACTATTTTTTCGCCCTCAAGCTCAACAACAGGCATAATGGCATGAAATGCGTCGTACAGACTAGGCCTGACCAGATCATTCATTCCTGCATCAACTATAACGAATTCCTTTGCCTTTCCCGGCTTTCTGTAAAGAACCTCAGCAACAAGTATTCCCGCATTCCCTACAATAACCCTGCCCGGCTCCAGAATAAGTTTTACATGCATATCTTCAATTGCCTGCATAATTGATCTGGCATACTCACCGGGATGCGGAGGCGATTCATTATCATAGGTTATTCCAAGGCCCCCACCCATATCAATGTATTTGATATCAATATTGAGCCCCCTGAGTTCGTTTATCAGAGTTTTTATACTGCTAAGAGCATCCTTAAAAGGTTCCGCTTCTGTAATCTGCGATCCTATGTGGCAGTCAATACCAATAACATCAATATTCTTAAGCTTTCCGGCAATCTTATAGCAGTCAATTGCGGCTTCGGTGTTAATTCCAAACTTGTTTTTCTCAAGTCCAGTCGAAATATAAGGATGGGTCTTTGGATCAACATCAGGGTTGACTCTAATGGCAACAGGAGCTTTCTTTTTTAATAACCTTGCCCTATCGTTTAAAAGCTCAAGTTCTTCAAGGGACTCGATATTAAACATAAGTATTCCAGAGCTAAGAGCATAATCAATCTCATACTTGCGCTTTCCGACACCGGAATAAACTATTTTTTCCGGGGGAATACCAGCCATTAAACCACGATAAAGCTCACCGCCTGAAACAATATCAAGGCCGCCCCCAAGATCTGCAAAAAGTTTTAAAACAGCCAGGCTGGTATTTGCTTTTGCAGAAAAACACACAAGCCTGTTTATACCATCAAAGGCATCATCAAATATAAGAAAATGACGTTTCAGGGTCGCATGGCTGTATAAATAAAAAGGAGTGCCCACCTTTTTTGCAATCAACTTTATAGGAACATCTTCGCAATACAGCTCATTATCCCGGTAATTAAAATGATGCATAATCATCCTGTTAAGTGACGGTTTACGGTTGTCGGTTTACAGTTAACGGTTGATCAAAACATAAAACCGTGAACCTTGAATACATAGCCTGTTAATAAGTAAAATCAAGCATATTGGAGTCTTTGCCCATCACTCCGCTGGTTGTATAAACAACGATCTTATAGATGTACCTGTAGCCCTTCTCAAGGACTTCAGCATACTTTATACTGTCTTTCCCTGAATTTCCCATATCTTCAGGGGAAATATCGGCAACTCGTTTAAATATCTTCGGGCAATCTTTACAATCAGACTCTGCAACTGATTTTTTGGATCTAAAAACATAAAAACCGCCCAAACCTGACTTAACATTTCCTTTTACTTCCGGAACAGTCCAGGTCAGCTTAAGCTTGTCTCCATCTAAACTATAACTCAAATCATCCACTACAGAAGGCTTTTCCTGGCGCGGTGGTTTTGGGGGAGCTTTTTTACCGCATCCGGATAAAAAAATAGAAAAAACAACTATTATTAAAATTCGAATAATAATACTTCTGCAACAATAATTATATGTCATACCCTTGGCTCGTTGCTGGTTGCCGGCCACATTGCCTACTCCTTACTCCTTACTCCTTACTGCTTACTCCTTACTGCTTACTCTTTCTTTCTTAATGTCCCCCTCAGCCTGCTTAATAGCGGCCTTGACATTTTCCGTGGCAGTTCCACCAAATGATTTTCTTCTGTCTATCATCTGCCTCGTGGTTAAAATATCAAAAACATCTTTTTTAAAAAGGGACGAAAATGGCTTTAACTCCTTTAAAGTCATTTCATGAAGCTCTTTATTTTCATTGACAGCATAACTTACAATTTTGCCGATGCAGCTATGCGCCTGGCGGAATGGCATGCCCCCGGCAACAAGATAATCTGCCATATCAGTGGCATTTAAAAATCCTCTGGACGCGGCCCCAAGCATTGTTTCTTTTTTTATTTCAATATTGGGAAGCATTTTTATATAAATTTCCACACAAGCTTTTAATGTATCAACAGCATCAAACAAAGGCCCCTTATCCTCCTGCATGTCACGGTTATAAGCAAGGGGTAATGATTTCATAATACTTAAAAGCGCTATTAAATCTCCAAAAACACGACCGGTTTTCCCGCGTACCAGCTCCGGCACATCCGGATTCTTTTTCTGGGGCATAATGCTGCTTCCGGTTGAAAAAGAATCAGGCAGCTCAATAAAACCAAATTCTGATGATGACCATAAAACAAGCTCTTCGGATATCCGGCTAAGGTGCACCATGCAAAGACTTGCAGCCGCCAAAAATTCTATTATAAAATCTCTGTCAGACACAGAATCTATACTGTTTGCAGATACCTCGGGGAAACCAAGAAGTTCCGCCGTATATTCTCTATCAATTGGATATGTTGTTCCTGCAAGAGCTGCACTGCCAAGCGGCATTATATTTATGCGTTTTAATGCATCCCTGAACCTGCCGCAATCCCTTGAAAACATTTCATAGTATGCCATCATGTGGTGAGACAATAGAACGGGCTGCGCTCTCTGCAGATGAGTATAGCCCGGCAGAACAGTATCTATATACACTTTTGCAAAATCAACAATTAACTCTCTGAGGCTGACAAGATTCTTTAAAATATTTAGAGTCTCGTCTCTCAAATACATACGCACATCAAGAGCTATCTGGTCGTTTCTGCTCCTGGC
>Ga0255432_1127_pt1 | contig 12950 bp, 6 predicted proteins | sample ANMaggSeSYBR02I6_FD_182656 | JGI IMG/M metagenome (GOLD analysis project Ga0255432, IMG submission 182656) | Sediment cell enrichment communities from methane seep in Santa Monica Basin, California, United Staets - ANME aggregate JGI... | ecosystem: Environmental > Aquatic > Marine > Cold seeps >...
TTTAAGCTAATTATAAGAATTTTTATGAACAAAAAGACAAAAAAGGGACATCGACAAAGACTAAGAGATCGTTTCTTAGCTGAAGATGAAAAATCTCAAAGCGAAGAAGCCATTCTTGAACTCTTGCTCACTTATTCCATTGTACGTAAAGATGTTAAACCGTTAACAAAGCAACTTATTGATGAATTTGGAAGCATTTCTAATGTCATAGAGGCCTCTCTGGAAGATATTTGTAAATTCAAAGGGATCAAATCTACTACCGCCGTTCTTCTCAAACTTGTTAATTGGATTCGGTACCACTTCCCTATTCAAAAAATAATGTCTGCAAAATTAATAATGGACGAGAAACAGCAGCAATTACCCCTTGGTGAAACAGCACCCAAATTGAATCGACTTACTCCAAAGAAAGAAAAAATGCTTCCGGTTCGCAAAAAAATCATTCCAAAGCGTGGTTCATGCTTATTTGGGAAAGCTGTCATTAAGGAAACGATTAATATACTTCCGAAAATACCGATTACTGAATCAATGCAAGAAGTGACAGAGTTCTTGAATGATAATCTGCCATTTAACTCAATTCAAACTCGTAAAAGAAGAGCCAGATATATCAAATTTCGTATATTTAACGATGGGACTGTTGATTTTTCTTTATTAAAGTTTGCAAGAGCCTATCCAAATTCCAGAGAATTGAAAGATATTTGTTTCTATCGTTTCTGCAAAGTTGAACAGTTGTTGGCGGACTTTGTTCAAGATATTCTATTGAAAACCATAGGGAAGGGATCTATCGAAAGGGCAAGCATAAAAACCTATCTTGATTCACGTTTTCCTGGAGTTGCCGCTGTTAAAGATTGTACTTCGGCTATTGTGGAAGGATTGATTGGAGCTGAAATAGCTTCAAGGAAAGGGAAATATATTCGTTTTGCTTTCAGGGAAATTCCGTTAGCATCTTTCTCGTTTGTTTTGCACAGCGAATTCCCGGAGCCTGGAATGTATGATATCTCAAAAATTGAAAATAATACTTGTATACATACAATGCTATGGAATCCTGATAGAATTTTACCATCTCTTTACGAGCTCAGAAATTTGGGGATTATTAGCAAAGTCTCAGCGATTGACAATGTCCGACAGTTTACTACCAAATGGTCTCTGGAAGAAGTTGTTGATGCCTTAATCAAAACTAAGGAAAATGCATGAAAATTGTTGACATTATTGACGCCCTTCGCAGCAAGCTATCTTTGCCGGTTGGCCGTCATTTATACGGAGTTCTGGGAACATACCCGTCTTTAAAAAACTTTGCAAAAGAGCTACGGCAAGCTAAAATTCCGGATGGTAAACGTTTCCCTAAGTCTTTGAATGTAAATCGTGGTATCCTGAATATGATCCCGGATGACGAGTTCCGACAACTCGTTAAAAATGAGGCAAAAAGACCGGAACCCACAGCCGCCCATGTAGCAAAGGCGTTCGAGGTTTTTTTACGCTCAAAGATGCGGGGCAAAGGTATTGTCGTGCTGTCGAATCTGGAAATGCTTTTTGCCTACAACCTGGAACTAAACTTACTGCGCTCCATTGCGGCAGACGATGATCGGATTCTGTTACTTCTGCCTGGCAAGCACAGCGGAAGCAAGCTAATCATGTTTCCTGATTTAGAGGGTAGCAACTACACTCTTCCTACAAATCTGATTGCGGAAAACCATTTGTGGGAACTTAGGGACTGATCTTTGGCAATAAATAATTAAACCAAAAGGAAAAACTATGCCGAAAACAGATCCTCTTTTTACCATGCGCAAAGGCCTGGACGAAATTTGCACAGTTCCCGACAAAATCATTTCCGTCTATTCTCTGGAGAAGCATGTCTGGGCCGACTCAAACTCTGAGGCAGCTCGCAAAGCCCGGAAGCCTGAACTTCAAACTATTTATGAGTTTCAGATAAATCCCGTGCGTCCGTTCCTTATGGATATTCTCAGGAATATGGCCGCACCGTATAAACCAGAACGCAGAGACAGCCCAATTGGTCAGGGTTATTGGATCCAGTCCGAGTTCGGTTCTGGAAAATCACATCTTCTATGCCTTTTGGCCGCACTGGCCCTCGGAAGCAAAGATGCCTGGGAAATTGTTCGCGAGAAGGAAAATAAGGCGGGACGAGGCAAGCGCGAATCCCTCTACCGTTTCTGGGAAGAGGGTGTGAAGGACAAGGGCAGCAATGGTAAAAAGGGTATTTTTGTCATTGTAAAGACCCTTGTCGGCGCCGGTGGGGGCACAATTGGACTCACGGATAAAGGCCGGCGCCTGAGCGAGTATATCCTTGACGCTGCAAAAGAGCAGCTTGAGCTTGAGCTGGGCAAGAATGTCTCACTTTATCCAACAGAGCTGTTGGCCGATTGTTTCATCTCTGAGGACTTGGACCGATATCGGACAGATCTAAAGAAATTCCTTCGCGATCTCAGGTTCTTCGAAGAAGACGAGTTTGAGGAAATCGAGGACTTTATTCGTGACATACAGCAAGACAAAACCCCTGAATATAAGCGGAGCTGCGGCAACAAACTTTGGAGGTTTTATACCGAATATCTAAAGGTACAACCCCATATAGCCGCTGAAACAGAACATATTCTCAAGCATATGGTTGAAACGATTCTATCAGAAGGTTATAGCGGCATCCTGTTGGTATTGGACGAGGTGTCCCTTTTCATGAAGAACCGTGATGAAGATCAAAGAACAGATGACGAAAAAACTCTGGTTGTGCTCTCTAACCGCCTGGCTAATGTTCATAACCTACCCATCTGGACGGTATGCTCTGCTCAACAGGCCATTGAAAGTAAGATGGGGGTCAAGAATATTATTGCGGACGACCGCCTTAAACTCGTAAAGCTCCTGGAAGAGGATAAAGACTATTACGATATAGTTCTTTCGAGAGTGCGAGAGATCAAAGAACACGGACGTGAGCTGATTCGTCTCTGGGAACTGTTTGACGAGGCCGTCCGCTATGAAGAAGACCCAAGCGGAGTGCACGCCGGTCTGGTGGCTATAAAAACCAAAAAAGAAACAGAATATAGGGCATATGAAGCATGTAAACGGCAGATAGACAGTCTGACCAAAGGCTATCTCAAGGTTTACCGTGATAAAGCCATTAAAATCATTCAGACCCTCTTTCTGTACCACATTGCAAAAACAAGGCAGCAAGGTATCATACCCGAGGAAATTGCCAACTCAGTTCTCATTGAAAGAGAGGAAGACTCAAACCCAGACGAAAACATCCAGCATTATGAGACACTTGCAGATAATCTAAAAAAGGAACTTCGTCAGATCGTTCAGTCATACGATGAAGACAGTCGATCGCTATACCGCTTCGACCCAGTATTCACAGGCGTTGATCCACGCGATGAATTCCGAAAAGCTCGCGATGAGGCAGAATCAAATGAACTCATGGTTAAGGAAGCCTGGGAGCATCTCCTGGCGCTTGATGAGTGGCCTGTACGCACGCGACAGATAACGACAGATGTTTCCGGTGGCGTTCGCTCTATATTCCGCGATGTCGCGCCATTTATCGCGTCATGGGAAGATCTCCCGTCAGCACATTCCAAAGATCAAACACTTGAGGTCAACTGGCATGGACGTCAGGTTTTTGGCTCAATAGCCATGCGCGATCTCACGCGTTTGGTTTCAGACAATGTGCCACTCAGCCCTATTAATAGAGATGAGACCGATCGAGACTTCTGTGTTTATATTGGAACTAAGCCTGTTTCCAAAGACGTAATCAACAAACTCCTGGTTCAACGCAAAGACCCCCGTATCCTTTTCTGGACTCCTGGAGAATTGACCCATGAAGAGAGAGATCGATTGCTTAATTTTGCTGCATACCGGAAGCTGATCTCTGGCTGGCAAGGGAAGGAAACCGAGGATGCTGTTGCAGTAGTCAGTTGGGTTGCTGAGACACTGAAGACCGAACTGGGGAAAATACAAAAGATCGTTGATAACAGCTTTGTCCGAGGCCGAATTGATGCGCTAAATAACACCCAAATGGAGTTCCATGTGGCTGGGAAGCTGTCTAGTATACTAACGCCTCTTGTGGACCGGGTTCTGACAGCCTCATACGAATCCCGGGATATAAAATTTGCCCCCCCTTTCCTTTTCCGTAAAGAAGAAGCTGTTAAAGTTATTAATGGGATTGTAAAAACCGGTCTTATTCCAAAAGGGGCCAAACCTAATCAGAATATTAGTGCCGCTCAGAACTTTGGTTTTGGCCTGAAAATCATCAAAAAAAGAGCTGAAAAACAGCTCGATGTCTCTGACAATCCACATGTCCGGGAGATATGTACCTTCATTGACGACAAACTGACAGATAAAGCTCAGCCCATGAAAGCGGGGACGCTTTACAAGAATTTCATGGGTATCGGAGGGCCAAAAGACTACGGGTTGACGCGCCGCATGGTACAGATCTATCTTCTATGCCTCACCAGGGAAGGTAAAATCCGTATTGCAGTGGGACCAAAGTCCGGTCTTTCCTCCTCATGGATAGATTATTCAAATATCTCAGATATTGACTTCTCTGCCAAGATTCTTGATTCCCTAATTGAAATACAGAAAATGGCCAAACCAGAGAACTGGGAAATACTCCGGCCTTATGTAGAAAAGTTGCTGGGCGAAGAAATTCCCTCAACTCATGACGATTCACTCATCTCTGAATACCGCAGTAAGCTTCGCAATCTGTTTGTCGAAGAAAAGGACGCATCAGCACGCCTCGGCATCAGGGCCAAGAGCCTATTTGAGACATTAAAAGTCTTAAACCCGTATGAAACAGAGCTTAATCAGGTTTTAAAGATGTTTTCTGTTGATCTGGAAAGTGGAAATGATATCGATCTTTTGCTTTTTGGTCTAAAAGATGTTTTTGGATACCAGGCATTTGATACAGGTACTGTGTCTCAAATCGAGGTTGATGATCTGGCAAATAGATTAAAGAATTACCGAGACATTCAAAATTTGATCAGCTTTGAAAATGAACTTATGACAGCCCATGTTTATTGCAATCGTCGTATGCCCGAACATAAATATCTCAAAGAGGTCCGTAAGGCCCAGCGTAAAGTTGCAGACAAACTGACTGACTTACAGACTTATATTGATTCCAACGTAAAACTCAAAACAGAGCTTATTGGGAAGATACCTCCAGAGGCAGGTGAGACAGGAACACTGGGAAGACTCATCCAGGAGTATACGACGGTTTACGTAACCCTGCACGATTCTGTTGTCGATAATGCGGATAAAAAGCGGGGGGAGATAAAAAGCATACTCGAAGGTGAGGAAATGGAAGTCCTCCGCATCCTGGAAAAAATTAGTGCCCTTCAACCTGCGGTATCTGACGATATCGAGAATAAACTCACAGGACTTGCCGAGGGCATTTTCACCTGTCCGTCTCCTTCACGAAGATCCGTCGAGGAGCAAGCAAAACGAGGCCCTGTTCACGAGTGTGGGTTGGCCTTTCAGAATTCTGCTGACCATATGAATGGTGCTGAGGAAGCATGGAATGAAGCGGTAACAATTTTTGATGCTGCATTTAACAGTAAGATGGAGGTCTTTTTGAGCCCAACAGTTCGAGAAAGACTTAAGCAAGGTGAATCCGAACCCTTAATTGCTGAGCTCTTGAACTGCAGTACAGTTTCCGAAGCACGATCATTTTTTGTAAAGGCCTGTCTTGACGATCCCTCTATTGTCGATATCATAAATCGTTACTTAAAACGCATTGCTGTCAAGCGTGTGAAAATGTCTGAATTCAAACCGACCGTCAGCACAGTAGAAAAGGATCAGATCCCTTTGTTGAGTCAGGAGTTTCAAAAGTACCTGGACGATCAGATAAATAGCATTGATGCAGATGAGGATACTCTGCCAATGCTTCAGGTGGAGTGAGAAATAGGCTATATGTTGAGGGAATGGACTCTATCAAAACTTGAAGTGGTCAAAGGCAGCGAGCGAGTGCTTGTACAGGACTCACTACGTTTGCTCCCCGAAGCTGATGGTGGCATCCACGTTTTTGCCCGGGATAACGGGTTCACCGTCATTGTCGCATCAACAAACCTGGTATTCAGAGAATTGTACGAGAGGGCCATTGCCGATCCAGAGGTCAAGAAGCTTCTGGTTATCGACCGCGCTCCTTTGAGAAGACGTACCGACCAATCCGTTACTAAAGCGCCCCCGCCCTTCTACCCGGATTTCCTGGTGGATACACCGCCTCAAAATCGTATAAAACTGGATCTCCAGCAATTTCTCAAGGAGACAACAGAAGACCCGAATTGGCCTTTTGAGGTGAACGATCCTCGTTATGCTCGACATATTTCCAGAAACCTGGATTCTGTAATTCGGGCTCACCGCAACCTGAGAACGGCTCATCCCGAAAGGTTTACGGATCATGACCTTAAAACCATAGTTGCATTTGCTTCATTGGGAGTTGCAGAATCGGCTTTCAAGAAGCTGGGTGCCCAGGACTACTGGAAAATCGGGCTTTTGGCCCATGACGCTTTAAAAGAGCTTGAAACTTTGGCGCCAGAAGTCACAAAACCAATCTTACAAGAAATTGGAAAAGCCCCTGCGCCTTTTTGCTGGTTTGCAGACCATGATGCAGATATGGTTATCCGGGCTTTTTACCTATCCGTAATTCTATCGCAGCATTTAGAACACTGGAATCTCCTTTTGGCAAAAGTTGATCCATCTCTCGCATCCTTTCCCAGCATTGATCCAGGAATTCTCCTGGATTCAGCTCCAAAGCTTGTCAAAATGAATACTGCTCAAGCGAAACGAGACCTGGAGGCTGTTGAGCTATCGCTTAATCGTGATACTCTTCAACTACTTCTCCTTGACCAGATTAAATTGTCGGATCCAATCGGATTTGTCTCTGTCATTGAAAAGGAAAGTTACTCCACGCTTTTTCGCTCTCTTGCCCTTTTGATGGCTCTGGATGACCTTCTTTCAAGCAAGTCTCCGCAAAAGGAACATGCAAAGATTTTCAAAGTCCTATTCACGGAAACTTCTGAAGGCAAGCCCGGATTTGTCGATACACGTTCCTCGATTCCCTGGGCACATCTCAAAGAAGCTTACGGGCTGTTTACAGAAATACAACTTCTCCGTATCGAGTTGGGTCGTGCAGTCAAGACTCTGAAAGTGTTAAATCCTGAGCAGCTATCATTTAAGCTCTTCCGGGAACTCTGGAATGAAAAGAGGATTAATCGAATGGAATACTTTCTCTCCGCTCTGGAACGTCTCCTTTACAGCGGTGACTTCCTGCCACGGGCTGAGAATGAATTGCCATCCATTTTCGTTAATACCCTGGATAATGCGCGGCAGCGGATGCGGGCTATCGCAGAGGAGGTACATGGGCAACTGGATGATATGAATCGCCGCTTTCAAGAGATGGTTGCAGGACAATATCCTTCCTGGCTTTTAAAAGACAGCGATGTAAGGCTGACAAGTCAGTTTATTAGGCGGTGCCTCAAGCCCCACTGGGATCCGCAGAATGAAAAGGCAGTTGTTTTTATATTTGATGGTATGCGATACGACATATGGGATGAGCTGCTACGCCCTGTGTTTGAAGACCGCATGGAAATCCTGAAGGACTATCCAGCATCGTCATTACTCCCTTCAGAAACTCACATTACCAGGAAGGCTATAAGCTCCGGAACATACCCCGACAGTTTCAATATGCAAGCCGGAGAGGACAAATTGCTTAAGGAAGGGCTGACGCGGGAATTTGGGTACAAAGGAAAGGTAGAGGTCATTTCTCCTGAAGGCATGGGGGTTGGCGAGACCGTTCGATACCGGGCTGATAATCTGGATGTCTATATTTTCGAGCTCTGCGATAAGGAGTTACACAAGATTCAAATAAAAACCTTGCCTGATGGACGCCAGGTTCCAGGACGACCCCTCGCATTTATCTACCAGCAACACTTGAAAAATATCATCGACACAGAGATAATGGCCATCGTTCGTGGCTTATCCCCTGGCACAAAGGTTTTTGTGACAGCAGATCATGGCTTCGGACGAGTAGGTAGAGAGCCGCTGTGGTTTGATGAGGCTGATCTCAATGAAAAATTGGATTGTGCGTACCTGAATTGCCGGCTCAGGGTCTCCATAGACAAAGCACACCTACCTGACAAAGTGCGAAATAACATTATTGCGTTTACACCTGAACAGCTCCGCATGCCCCTTGAGGAAAAGCGAACAATCAAAAAAACCGGCCAGGTTTTCCACAAGGAGTACAAAAGCATTGTATTCCCTAAGGTGGGCTACTCCTTCAGCCGACAGGGTTCCCACTACAATCCTGATGCATATTCCCATGGAGGTATTTCCATCCAGGAACTGGTAATTCCAATGGTGGTTCTCAGGGTGAAGCAAAAAGAGGAGGGGATACTGATACTGGATTCAATCAGCGGGCCAAAGGAGGCTGTGGAAGGAGAGAATCTTGAATTTCGCCTGAGTTTAAACCGGACGGATAAAGATGTTGGTGAGGGAGATGAACTGCGAGTAGATATTGGAGCAACTTACAGTCTTGAACCGGACCAGCGTCCTCTTCCACCTCAGGTGTTGTACGTTCCCGGAAAAGGAACGGAGGTGGTTTATCGTTTCCGGCCTGATCCTAATGATGCCACCGTTGACGAACGTAAGCAGGGAATGATGGAAAGGACGCTGACAATCACTGTAAGCTACTGTGAAGGAATCCGGATTTACCGAAAATCGAGAACTCATTACTTTGCCGTTCGGCTAAACTCTGAACAGGTCGTTCGCCGTGTGCCGGCGCATTTGGGGAATATCTTAGGGCTTACGCCAAAGAGTATGAGGTAACAAGATGGCCAGGAAGAAAAATGACACGAAAAATCAAAAAAACCTGTTCAAGCAAGACATTCCCAAGATGCTGGAAGGGTACTACTCAGGAGATAAACCGAATCCGAACCTTTGTGTTTTTATAGAAGCCCATATAAAAGAAAATCCATATGATCCTCAAAACGACGATTACGATGTGCCTGCGTTTGATAAGCCTATTGAGACGACCAAGGCCACGGCAATTTACAACATGCATACCTACTGGTCAAAGAAACCCCATGATGCTATCCGTCAGTACATCCGTCATTATACCGAACCCGGTGATATGGTGCTTGATCCCTTCTGCGGCTCCGGCGGCACGGCCCTGGCCGCATTAATGGAAGGGCGCAAGGCTATCGCAATCGACCGCAGCCCGGCTGCCACCTTCATAACTAAAAATTATTGCACTCCCGTCGACGTGGATAAATTGCGTGAAGCATTCGAAGAACTGGAGGCAGAGGTCAGGCCGGAAATAGACTGGCTCTATGAAACGCGTTGTGATCGTTGTGGCGGCAAGGCTACGACAGGCTACACAGTCTATTCGCAAATATTTCAGTGTCCGCGCTGTCTGGAAAAAATACCGCTTTTCGATTGCGTAGATGCTATAGGAACTACGGCCAAAGGTAAACCGAAAAAAATTAAAACCTGTCCTTACTGTCATGAAAAAGGAATTGTTGAAGAGATTTCGACACGGAGTGAAAAATTTGGCGCAGTTCCGGTATTGGTGAGTTATATATGCGAGGGTGGTTGTAAACCGAAACGGGATAAACGGCGACATAATGATCCCGACATAAAAAAACGGATGTATTTCGAGAAATATGATCTTGGGAAAATTAGAGAAATTGAGAAGAAAGATATTCCTTATTGGTATCCACCTCATAAAATGATGAATGTAGAAGATGATTCCATTCCATGGGGTGATGAATGGCGACTGGGGCGTAATTTTCGTTCTGTTAAAGAGCTATTCACTAAGCGCAACCTGTGGGCACTTTCAGTGATTCTATCTGCTATCAAAACAATAATTATTCCTTTACAGAGAGATGCTATTAAGTTCTGCTGGAATTCAGTTCTACTCAATTTAAGCCGAATGACAACTAACCGTGATAGACTAGGTTTCTTAAAGGGAACCTATTACCTTCCTCAAAACTGCAGATGCACTAATGTATGGGGGACTGTTGCCAATAAATTTCGAATGATGATTTCAGGATGGGAGGCCATCCATTCGATAGGTACAAATGCGCTTAACATCAGCACAGAAGATGTCCGATCATTGAATGTAAAATCAAACAGTATTGACTACATTTTTACCGATCCCCCCTATGCAGACAAAGAACAATATGGCGAATTGAATTTTGTTTGGGAAGCATGGCTTGGCTTTGACACGCATTGGCATGACGAGGAGATTATAGTCAACAAAATGCGGGATAAAACCGAAGCCGACTGGGCGAACATGATGCGCCAAGCTATGGCCGAATGTTATCGAGTTCTAAAGCCGGGGCATTGGCTTTCCCTCTGCTATCATGATACGTCAGAGGGTACTTGGGCACTAGTACAGGATATCATGGCTGAAACTGGTTTTATTGTTGATCAAGAATCTGAGGCATTGTTCATTGACACAGGGCAGAAATCTTACAATCAAAAGGTAGCCGACAAAGTCAACAAACGTGACCTTGTAATCAATTTCCGTAAACCCAAACCAGGCGAAGCACGTCACAGCGTTTCCATCACCGGCGACGAGAACGCGGAGACATTCAGCCAGAAAGTCCTTACAATTATCCGAGAATACCTGAACGAACATCCCGGACACACAAAAGACCGGATTTTCGATGCAGTTGTAAGCCGTTTGGTGCGCAAAGGGCAGATGGAGGCCCATGATTTTGACACACTTTTAGTGCAAGTCGCCGAGCCAGTCGTGGAACCTCGGATGAAAGATTTGTTTACACCCGAGCAGCCTGATCTGTTCGACACCCATGAGATCAAGCGCTGGTATCTCAAAGATACGGAGGAAGGCGCGGAAGAATCAGATCGGGCTGTTGCAGATGCTGCGGCCAGGAAGATCGAAACATTCATGAAAAAGCAATGCAAACACGAGTTAAAAAAATCTCAATTGCGTTGGGACCAGCTAAAACATAAGATTAAAACACTTTCTGCGAAACTCGCTGAACTCAAGATGTTGAGAAATGGTGCGGACGAAGAAAAAGCCAAACGTGCCAGGCAGGATCGGTCCCGTTTAAAGCGTGAACTGGCTCAACTGGAAAAAGAACACGAGAAAATGCGGATCGAACGCAGCGAGTGGAAGAAGAATGCACTGCATTATACATACATCTCCGAATTTTATTTCCCGCTTCAATCCAAACCGCGCGGCAAATTGGCGGAACTGCTCGAAGACTATTTTTATTTCACGGAACAAGGCAACTGGAGACCACCAGTAATAGATGAGGAGCGCACCGAAAAACAGGCTAGACGGGCTCAAGCCGTTCGACGCCGGCTTCAGAGTTACTGCAGGTCTCTGGAATCCGGGGATGCCATAGCTAATGATCAGCGTCCCGACAATACCACCATGGCTGAGTGGATTCGTCACTGCAAGCGTTCAGGGCTGTATGAACAAGGTAAGCTTTTATATGAAAAGGGTGGACTAAACTTAGACAACCTCGCCGAAGAGACTATGGTAAATGTCGAGGAAGACTACCAGGTTTGCGTCCGGATGCTGGCAAGAGGTGAAAGTTCAAAAAGTGGAAAAGAGAAAAAACGCAGTCGCAAGAAGAAATTAAAATAAAGGAGCAGCCATTATGGGCCAATATTACTGGCTACCATCAATTAAAATAAGAGGGTATCGACCTTTTGGTGACATATTATTTTGTTTTAAACCATTACAGGTTATTGTCGGAGCAAACGGTTCAGGCAAATCGAGTCTTTTTGAGTTTCTGAAATTTATGCGTAATGCCTGTCACCAGGAGATTCCTCCTGAAATTGTAGAAGGCACAATCGGACAGCAGATATTTCACAAGCCCGGACCGGATAGGCTCTGGTGGAATGCAGAAATTGATCTTAGACAAATCGGTCTTCTCAACTATGAGGGAGAACTTATGGGACCTGTTGGGTCTATAAAAATCAATTATGAACGTATTGTAATGAACCCACCTGAACCTGGAATATTCGGATATACTTTTCTCGATTTCAAAAATGGGAAAGGGCGGGTCAGCGATCCGGATGATAAAAAATTCAAGCGGAAAGAGTGGAATTTAAAAAACCGAATCAACTTGGGCTGGGCGCCATTACCGATTCGACTCGAGATCATACTTAAAGCAATGAATAAAAAAACGATCTTTTAAACGGTCATCGCATTTTTTCTTTTTTATTTCGGACTCAAATCTTTTATCCAATTCATCCTTTAACTCTTTGTAGCTTGAATGGGTAAACGGCATATTACGAGGGTAAAGATCCGGAACAAGAAAAACCCAACTGTTTGGCTTGTTTCTAAGAATATTTATCGCTTTTTTAGGACCTTTGTTTAACAGCGGCTCTTTTCCGCCCAGTGGGTAAAAATCAACTTTGTTGCCTTTGCCCGCGGCGACTTCTATGATATTCGCCAGGAGTTCCCTCATTCCAAGCTGATCACTGGGGCCTTCAACATAAACAAAAACTTCATTCATGCCAGAGCCTCCAGTTCATCTGTTCTGTGCATTTTTTCTAATTCATCCCTGCCAAAATCTTCAAGATTATCTAAAAGAGTCTGCGAATCCTTAGCTTTAACAAATAGGCTTTCACCCGATACTTTTTTCATTACAGCAATGTTCTTTAAATCAAATTGAGTAAGGAAATACGATGCATGGGTGGCTAAAATCACCTGAGTTTTTTGAGAAGCTTTTTCAAACAGGCCTGCCAAAATTGGTAAGGTCCTTGGATGAACACCCTGATCTGGTTCGTCGATACAAATCAATGTCGGCGGCGATGGCATTACGCATAAGGTCGCCCAGGCAATAAAGCGAAGAGTGCCGTCAGATAAATCTGCCAGACTCAAATCAGTATCAATATTTTCCTCCTGCCAGAAAGCAATAACTTCACCAGGCCCTCCCCTGGCCTTAACATTAAGGTCTCTGAATCCGGGGATAGCC
>Ga0255432_1129_pt1 | contig 12742 bp, 11 predicted proteins | sample ANMaggSeSYBR02I6_FD_182656 | JGI IMG/M metagenome (GOLD analysis project Ga0255432, IMG submission 182656) | Sediment cell enrichment communities from methane seep in Santa Monica Basin, California, United Staets - ANME aggregate JGI... | ecosystem: Environmental > Aquatic > Marine > Cold seeps >...
GAAGTAAGGAAAAACTTTATTAAACTTCAACATTCGTTATTCGCATTTTACTAAAACCACCTGAACCGTGAACCCTGAACCTTCCACCTTAATCTATATCGTATATGATTCAAACAACCGGCGCTCTACTTCCCCTTCAATCCTGGCTGTCACTTCCACAAAAGGTGTCAGGGGGGAATTTTTCAACTTGTTCTTCAACAATTCATCAACTTGAAAAATCCCGGCAGAATTAGCCAGTTTAATTTCAATGCATACTGGTTTTTTCCTCCCCTTTATAATATTTATACCATCCACGGCCTGCGCAGATACAGAATGGATATTTACTTTTCCTGCTTCAAATGGAATCCGGGAACGGCCCAGGGTCATATCTGTTGCGTCGGCTATTTTCAGGGCACCGGCTTCGATAGTAAGGCATTTCTCGTCTGTGCCATGAGCAACAATGGCATGCAATGTTTCGGACACCATCGTCGTCAAATCCGGTTCATCATAAACCCCTTCCAGTAACTCACGTGCTTTGCGAAAAGCTATAAACAGACTATATTTTTCATGATAATCCCGATGCACCGAAATTCCCGTATCGTGCAGGCAAGCTGCCAGTACCACAATCAACTCTGCATCTTCGCTGGTCAATCCATGATGTGCAACTACACTTGGCTCAACCCCCCCCTTTACTAACAATCGGATAATGCGCAACGCTGCATTGGCCACAATACGAACATGCACCTCGCCATGATCACTAATGCCTGAACGATCCACAGCATTGACATTCGCGCATTTCCAAAGTTGAAACAATTCTTGATCCGCATTAATTCGATTCACCAGAACCTGCAATTTTTTATTGTTGTATAAGGGTATTTTAAATTTCATAGATATTCCTATTCAAGCTTTGATACCGTATTCCCTGCTTTCTTGCGGAAATTAAATATAATACCGCCGGCAAATGCAGTAAACGGAGCGACCATTATAAGCCCAAAGCTTCCAACCAGTATATTCAGCACTTCAGCGGCAATTATATTGAGATTGAAAAACTGGCATAGAGGTATGCCCTGAGCCATATAATACATCAACATAGTAGTATATCCTCCTGAGTACGCCAGCAATAATGTTGTTGTCATTGTTCCGACTACTGACCGGCCAACACGCAGGCCAGATAAAATATGCTCCCGGACATTAATATCGGGTTTTTTCTCAATGATCTCCTGCATTGAGGCGGCAATATCCATGGCAATGTCCATAACAGCCCCTGAACATGCAATGAATACACCACAAATAAATATTTTTGTCAGATCAAGGTTGGGAAATCCTGAATATAGCAGGGTTTCGCTATAAGGCTTGACCGCGCCATGAATTTTAAAACCCGAAGAAAAGACATTTGCCAGAATGCATGCTAATAACAGTCCGGAAAAAGAACCGATAAGGGTTACCATTCCTTTGCGGGTCAGCCCTCCCACCAGGAAGCTGACTGATGCCGTTAATGCTGCCACTGTTAAAATCGCTACAGGCAATGGATTTGTTCCTTTGAGGAACATCGGTATCATTACCTTCCATATCATCAGGCCCGCAAAAATAAAGGAAAGTAAAGCTTTAATGCCTGTCCAGCCAGCGATAAGAACAAGAAAAGATGCAAAGAAAATTATCAATATTAATTCCAGACCCAGTCGATAATGTCCTCTTGTATAACCAGTGGTATCAGCTTTATTATACCTGTATTCGATTAGTACTTTTTCATTTTCCCGATATATTTCATCGAGTTCCATTTTCCCCATAAGCTGATTAACGGCTTTTATTGTTTGACCGTTATGGGGACCATTCAGCAGCTTTACCTTCAGGAATTGTGTTCCTACCTGAATAATGCCGAACTGTTGTAAATCAGAATTCTCAATTGAAACAACAATGGCCTTCGCATGGATAGCCTCCGGAGAAGCAGCGCCTTCAAACCCAGTGGGAACAAACCAGAGGATCAGGCAAATTATTAGAAAAAATAATGTTATTGCCAGGTCTTTGCTCAATAAATTCATTTCTCAAAACCAAAAATTAGCGCCCTTCGGGCGAGCTGTTAAGCTGTTGAGCTGTTAAGCTGTTAAGTTATAGTAGGGTGGGCTCGGCCCACCAATCTGCTGAAACATAAAGGATGCCAAATTAAAAAAGGGGCAATGACTTTTTCAGGCCCTTACCCCCCTTTAAATTTAAATGTATTTAGTGAGCCTCTTGCAGAAACACATGTAACCACATTGCATTCGCTATATATTGTGTAGCAGTGTGGGCTATGGCACATTATGTAGCACTGCTCTGTAGATCTGTGTTGTTTCTGCAAGGGGCTCTAGTTGTTCAGATTTACTTTCATAATGCAGGCAAACTTCCTGGCGATGTCAGTGTTATCATAGTTGCCATTAAACATCTCGGCGCCAGAACCCTTGGCATAAACCGGAACCGGCACAGCGGTATGAGCATAAGAGGTGAAGCTGATACCGGCTTTGCGGTTTAGAATATGCGTCAGGGTTATAGTAAAAGGTTCGTAATGATCGTAACCATAAAGAAGAAACTCTTCATTGATGCCTGTGTCGGTATCCGTATCTCCGCTCATGGTCTTATCATAGGCAGCCTCAATCAGTTCTACTTCATAATCGTTCAATTCATTATAAACCAAACCAAAAGCATTCGCGATCCTGGTCTTGATGTCATCATTCATGTCGGTAGCATCGTCCCATAAATCACTCTGGTACTCAGCTTTATGCGCTGACAATTCAGTCCAGTTGAACTTTTCATAGGACATTGTCTGGCCATTCAGAACCTCGAAGTAGGTGTCATAATTGGTTCCGGCAAAACCAAGCGTCATGCCGCCGCATTCGTGGTCGCCGGTAACGACGATAAGAGTCTGGCTCGGATGCTCATTCGTGAAATCAACCGCTACTGCGACAGCGTCATCAAAAGCGATTGTATCCTGGATAGCGGCCATAGCGTCGTTGGCATGGCATGCCCAGTCGATTTTTCCGCCCTCTATCATCATAAAAAAACCTCTGGGATTATCCATCAATCGAATACCTTCGGCGGTGTAGTCTGCCAGAGACAGATTGCCGTCAGCTCTGTCTATCTCGTATGGCATTGAGTAGCTTTTGTCTGTTGGATCCGCATCTTGAGTATAAACATCATTGCCATAAGCAAAGGTCTTGACGTCCGGCGCTATTGCCTGCAATTCCGCTTTTGTCCTGACAACGGTATAACCTCTGTCAATAGCAAGCTGAACAGGGTCTGTTGCGCCGTCCGGCCAGTATTTGTTTCTCTGGCCTTTCATGCCGCCGCCGCCAAAATAATCGAAATCGCTTATGGAAAGCTGATCAGCTATATGCCAGTAGTGACCGCGTTCAGGTTCATGGGCATAGAAACATGCTGGTGTGGCATGGTCAATGGAAACACTGGAAACAATGCCTACCTTCATGCCTTTTTCCCTGGCCAGTTCGGCAATGGTAGTATAAAGATTGCTCTTGATCGGATCCATGGCAATGGTATTAATGGTAGTCTTCATGCCACAGGCCAAAGCGGTGCTGGCAGCGGCAGAACCGGTTATGAACCTGTTATCCGCATAGGTAGTCTGCAAACCTATCACAGGAAACTGACTCATAGTCAGCTTGGTTGCGCCTGCTGTGCCGTGGCTTTCAGGATCATTGTAATCACCGGTTGGATTGTCCGGCTGGACAGACTGGGCCAGATAGGCTTCGGTTGCATGAATCTGCGGAAGGGCCATGCCATCGCCTATGAAAAAGAAAACATATTTGGCTTTCCCGGAATTATCCGCATATGCATTACAAAGACTGAATAAAAGCAATAAGGCGAAAAAACCCGCAATTTTGAATGCAAAACTCATTTTTTTATTATTCATTTTTTTATCCTCGCTAATTAAATTTTATTTATCTTATCAAACCTGTTGGTCCGTGAGCCTTGATATTTTTTATCTTATGAAACGTATCATCACCTCCTTTCAGTTTCAGATCTTGACAATTTCACATTAGAATCGCTTTGTAATAATGCGCTGCAAACAGCCTATCTGCCTGGTTCCGCAGCTTGACATAGAAGGAGTCGATAAGCTCAAATATTGAATACAGAATGTTTATTAAGATAAAATTAGTATTTTGTTAATAATGAATTAAATCACTTAACCAAATTTATATATCTCATCTTCAACCCATCTAAGACCGTCATGGTAGAGGTAGAGTATCCTTTTTTATTCGCGGTTCATCCAGCGCTTGCCTTACGACTCGACCAAGTTCGGCCCAAAAAACAGGTTTCATCACGAACTCGCGTATCCCCTGGATGCGCGCCTTCTCGCTACAGATGCCTTCATCTATTTTTTATGAGGTCATTATCTTGCGTTTTTATTATTGATTAGCATAAGACTATAATTTGGTTTAACTATTAGGGACCTCCCGAAAATCGGTAATCTCTACTTCCTCCTCATCTCTCAAAAGCGCCCTGGCATTCAGGATCGCTTTTTGCATATCTTCTTCCGGACTCTTTGAGACCTTTCCGTGTCCAGGATAAAGCTCGTTTATTTTTCTGGTCGCAAGGTGGCTAATGGAATCAATATAATCGCCCACGCTTCCTGATTCACCAATATAAGAAAGTGTTCCGCCGGCAAAGACGGTATCCCCGGCAAAAAGAATTTTCCGGACGGGTTCATAGATACATATCGATCCCGAGGTATGTCCCGGGGTATGTATAATATTGAGACTGTAGTTACCCAGGTTGAATCGACTCTTACTTTCCAGCCAGAGATGAACTTTAAGAGATGGCGCATTGAGATCGCCGGATTTATACATGGTAACGTATCTATCTTCTACGGTAATCTTGGTAGCAGCAAAGCGATGGGCGGCAATCAGGGCATAATCCTGAAAATAACGATTGGCTCCAATATGGTCAAAGTGTTCGTGGGTATTGATTACTATATCAATGTCTCTGATCTTGAGTCCCAGCGTAAGTAAGGATTTTTGCAATTTTGAGAAATTTTTATCCACTCCTGAATCAATGAGAACATTTTTATAATCTCCCCTGATCAGGTAGCAGTGGCTGCTTGTATCCTCTCCCTTGAGCCGGAAAATGTTGGGCTGCAATTCTATTATCAGGTCATCTTTTACCATAATTCCTCCATTCACTCTTTTTTGCGCCATCTTCATCCTCACAGATATTAAAGAACTGATCTATGCGATTTTCCTTAAAATAGTTTAGTATCTCCAACTTCAAGGAACATAACTTCAAGCATCCTCCTGAAAGGTTAATCTCTTTTCTCATACCGTTTAAAACCCCCAGGAGCGTGATTGGTTCAAACTTCTCTAACTCCTTGAGATCCATAATTACTCTTATGCCTCTTTCCTTGAGATAAGAGGAAAGGATACTTTTGACCTGAAGGGCCTCATTCTTTTTGGGTTGACCTGAGATTTTTACAATAAAAAAATCCTCGTCCTTTACTATATGATATTTCATAACTCGTCTGTCCTCTTTTGTTCGTTTTAATCGGCTACCAACGTAAGGCGGGACAGCCCGCCAGCCAGTAGGGGCGGGTTTGAAACCCGCCTCTACTCTTGATTGCGGAATTGCTATAGGGACAAAATGGCAGAAAGTGTCCCGCTTTATGTTGGTAGCCTTTTAATCTAAGGGCTCACTCAAAGTTGAGCCTGAACAAAAACCCATAGTTGCGGGCCGTCATTGCAGTAATATTTTCCTTCGTAATGAAAGTGAAGTTAATTTTTTGTTAAAAATAAAGTAATATGAGTAAAATATAAGCGGTTAACCCCCATTTAGGGGTGCGAAGCTTGAGTTCATTAAAAAACAGCACTTCGATGACAAAAAAATATCTGCTCTTATCAATTGCAATGAACAAAGGGGCGGCAATCAAATTCAGAGTGCAAAAACGCAGGCTGAACCATTTCAAAAACGTTCGTTTCGAATATTTCACTTATAGCCCTGCCTTGCCATGTATAGTGCATGGGGATATCCATTAAAGCGGCAAGAGTCGGCGCTGTGTCAATAATATTGACCTTGTCTGTAATTATGTATTTTTGTCTCACTTCAGGGCCAAATGCAATCCATGGGACAGTCATTACCTCAGGCGTATTTTCCGTATGATCATGATTGATGCCGCCATGATCACTGTGTAGTATGATACTGTAACTGTCAAATAGATCTGCTTTTTTCAGCTCATTTAAGATGATGCCAAGCGCTGTATCCGCCGTCTCAATGGCATCAAGGTACTCCGTTGACATGAACCCTGACCTGTGTCCGGCAATATCGGTTCCTTCGAGATAAATAAAACAAAAGTCGGGACAGCAGGACTTCAGGCAACCGGCGGCAGCCTGTGCCACCTCAAGATCGAGATTGTCTATAGAAGCACTGTTAATAAAATATGAGTGGTCCAGAGAACCGGGTCCTGAAAGATTTCTAAGGTGCTCCCAGGAATAAAAAGCAGCGGTCGTTTTGCCAAAATCTTTTGCCACATCTATGATGCTTCTTGCTATGGATGACGGGTTGGGAGATACGGTATTGGCAAGCACATTATGCGCTATTGGCAGCAGAGACGTGAAGATACTGAAATGGGCAGGCAGGGTAATTGATGGGGTCACGGTCCGGGCGTTCAAGGTGTGCGTGCCGTTTTCGATCATATAATCAATATTTGGCGTTTTTGCCAGCTCCAATCCGTCTGAACGACATCCGTCAATAATCACCAGAATGGTTTTATTCAATTTCTTCCCTCCTTATTCAAATGGTTTAGGCAATAACTTATTTTTTTGCACTCAACCGCATCAATATTCGGCTTTTATGAGGGAAAAGTTAATTTTTTGTAAATAAAGGCTTGGTCAAAAACAACCTGGTAGAATTTTTGACCGAGCCCTTACGTACGCTTTCCATAAATTATGCCCCCTGCAACAGCAGTGATTGGCGCCACGGTCACAAGGCCGAAGCTTCCAACGATTGTGTTTAATATTTCAGCAGCCACGAAGTTTATGAAAGAAAAGTCCTTATTTGTGCATGCTCTTGTAATTCCCTCAACTCATTTTCGTAAAAGGGTTTTATGGAGTCCTCAGCAATCCCTAAATCGTTCGCCAGCATATCAATTGCTGACGAGTGTTGTCGCTTTTCTGCTTCGGTGCGATACAATATTGTAAACACAACCATACCTCCAGGAATATGGAATCCATTCAATGTATTTTCACTTAAAAAACGAGGAGCAGTCTCTTTCAGCGCAATAACCTTTGAAAGTGTTCGACATACTGAAATGGCTCACCGCCATTCTTTTTGTTTGATTATTGTTTTGAGGTTTACCCAACAGGACTTCTGCGTCGTAAAAGACAATACTGTCAGGATTAACCTCATTTTCTTTAAGGCAGGTTTTTGATGTATTGGCTTTAATTCGGATAACAAAGCTTTTGCCTTCATCCTGCAGGAAATCAAATAGGTCATGTTTTTGGTAACCTCGATCTCCTACGCCTGTTTGGCCTGGCAAAAGTATTTGGTTGACAAATAGTCTTTCAGCCCCTTTTCTGTTAGTGAAAAAAATTTTCGATGGGATCCCTTGATTTAAATTAAAGCCCAAGTAAATTTTGGCTTTTTTCGAGTTTTTTCGATAGTCAGCCCATGTCATTGAGAGTACAGCGTCAATTAGTGAACCATCAATGGCAACAAGTTCACCGAGATCGGTATACTTTAGATGTTAAATGGTTACATCAATTGCATGACAAGAATAGCTATGCTAATTCATAGAAAATTATGTGAAATTGTGGGGTAAATTACATAAATTTTATTACATGTTTTACACAGTTTCAGGGTAGCCGTTCACGGCTTGAAACTTGAATTTGGAAATTAGAAATTTGGGAGAGATGGCTACCAACGTAAGGCGGGACACCTTGTAAATTCAATAAGTTAGATATAGCCAAAATTTGAGAAATTAAAGACGTTATTATCCAACTATTTTGCCTCGTTACGACAATCTTGCACGATTGTTGTTCCAAGATAATCAAAATAGAGGATCAAAAGTGTCCCGCTTTAAGTTGGTAGCCGGAGAGATAAAACGAGTTTTTGAGCTGGATGTTTACAAACTGGCAGAAGGGTTATCAGATATGGTCTGGCGCGACTTTGATTGGGGAATTATTTCGTCACCGTTCCTAACGTTTTCTGAGCCTGCGAATATCGCCTATTCGGATTGTAACGTTTTTGGAATCAAAATATTCTATTAATGGGATTAAATATTTACGTGTTGTGCCTGTCATCTTCTTAAACTGGGGAGTCGTTATCTCTTCGTGAGTTAAAAGAAAATCAACCAGTCTTTTTTTCAGATCAGTTACAACCTCCACATGGAAATAAAGTTCTTCTTTTGTTTTGATTATCAGGCCTTCCTTTACAAGAAGCATAAGCACATCTTTGGCTTTTTTTGCATCAATATCAAGTGTTTTGCTCAGATCTTTGAAATATGGGGGAGAGAGGCCGCTTTTAAGATATGTGGTCAAAATTTTTTCTTTTACTTCAGCCTGATCGCCTCCAAGGGAAACAGTATGTGAAGAGAGGCGGACAGTCTCTCCCTCAGAAACGACTTCTTTGTTCTTTATCATCATGTCTATCATAAGATTAAAAAGTTTTAAACCAGCCGAAGGCAGCTTGGACTTGAGTTCTTCTTTGGGCATACCGGCTTTTAGCGGATTTGTCCTGTGATAATTTTCAAGAAATAATGAAATTTTGTTATTTAGATTTTCAAAGCAGTTTTTATGAATGTAAATTTTGTTTTCCCTGTCGGCAAGCGTAACGGTCTTTATTGAGAGTAGTTTTTGAATGACGTTATCAAGCTGTTTTTCAGGCATGTTGGTCATAATTTTGAGGTCTGAGAATGAGATCCCTTTATAACCGGAATTGTCAACATGGTAGGCAATGATTTCTTCAGGTGGCTGGCTTACCAGAGCTTTTAATCCTTCAGAAATACTTTTTTTGAACCGTTTATGCTTTTGGGGAAGCGGGTTTAATATTTGTCCTCCGCCGATTGTGCGTACCGGAGAATAGCTTCGAATAACGAATTTGTCATCCCTTACGACTGCGACTGGGGAATCAAGCCGAATCTGGGCAACAGTAGTTTCTCCCGGGATAATTTCGTCTTTATCAAGCAATACAACATGGCCTAAAATTTCGCTGGTACCTGTATGGAATCTGATGAGTGTGCGGTTTTTAACGGGTTTTTTATTGCTTTTAAGAAAGTGAATAGACACGTCAAGCATATAGCTTGGTTTTAAAGCCCCCGGGCTGGATACTACTTCCCCTCTTTGCACGGAAGCTTTCTCAAGCCCCTGAAAGTTAATAGCTGTACGCATTCCGGCCTCCGCAATACTGACGCTCTGATTATGTACCTGAATGCCGCGGACCTTTGATGTAATGCCGGAGGGATATATCATAATGGTATCGCCGGTCTTGACATGTCCTGAAATCAGGGTGCCTGTAATAACTGTGCCAAACCCCTTCATGCTGAAAACTCTATCTACAGGAAGACGAAACAGGCTTTTTACAGAACGGCTGGGAGTCATTGCGCTTAATTCATCAAGGACTTTTATAAATTCAGGAATCCCCTGGCCTGTAACAGATGATACCGGCATAACCGGTTTGCCCTCAAGAAATGTCCCCCGGGTAAATTCGTTTACTTCTTCGATTACAAGCTCCAGCCATTCTTCATCCACAAGGTCTGTCTTTGTCAAAACAACGAGACCTTGTTTTATTTCCAGAAGAGTGCAAATTTCCATATGCTCTCTTGTCTGAGGCATTACTCCTTCGTCAGCCGCGATAACCATAGCAAGAATATCAATACCGGTAGCCCCTGCGACCATGTTTTTTATAAATTTTTCATGGCCGGGCACGTCAACAATACCAAGATGCTGACCGCTGGGAAGATCAATAGATGCAAAGCCCAGTTCAATAGTTATTCCTCTGAGCTTTTCTTCCTTTAATCGGTCGGTATCAATGCCTGTAAGCGCCTTGATAAGGGCGGTCTTTCCGTGATCTATATGTCCGGCTGTTCCGAGAATTATCTGTTTCATGTTGATTTTTTATTGCGGAAATATTCTGCTATATACGCTGCTCCGACAAGGAACATTCCCATACATGCTACATATATGATATTTGCACCGGGATAGAAAAAGCGGGAGAGTAAAACGGCAAAAGCAGCTCCAAGAACTATTCTTATTAAAAAAATGTAAAATCTTGTCATAATTTAAGCCTGTTTCGAGTTACGGGTTCAGAGTTTAGGGTATTCTGCCAATTTATAAACTATCGGAGCGAAGCGATTTCATCAACTTTAGGCACTTTAATATACTTTAGCTCACTTTAGGCACTTAAGTCCATCATTATTACCTAAGTTGAGCGATTTTTTGCGAAGAAATGTGCTAAGATCTTGATGCAGCAAGGTTTGCGAAAAGCGTAGGCATACCAATGGATATGTTGAGACTTTTCGCAAACCTTGATGCGCAAGAGATTGGTACAGGTCGAGTAAAAAATCGCTCAATTTAGGTATTAGTATAGGGTGTCAAGGGGAATGATATTCTCTGGGCTCGGTTCCTTTTTTAAAAAGAGCTGCAACGGCATTTGGTGATTTTGCATTCTCCGGAAGTCCGGTGACAGGGTCTATATTCAGTCGTACCACATCGTCAGGGATATCAAAGTATTGAAAAGCTTTGTCTGCCAGCGCTTTTTCCATAAATTCCATCCATATGGGAAGAGCTGCTCTTGCGCCTGTTTCCCGTTTCCCCAAGGTAACAAACTTATCCTGACCCACCCATACACCTGTTGCAATTGACGGGGAAAATCCGATAAAAAGGGCATCTTTACATTTATCTGTAGTCCCTGTTTTCCCGGCGACAGGATGTTTTATAATACTTGCTTTTTTGCCGGTACCTTCTTTTACGACCGCCATAAGCATGTCTGTCATTATTGCGGCATTGGTACGTGACATTACCAGCCTTTTCTTTGGTTTTGCACGCCAGACAATGCGTCCGTTGTGGTCAACAACTTCCATTACTCCGTACGGCTTTATATTTTTTCCCCTGTTTGGAAAAACCGTATAGGCAGAAGTCAATTCTAAAAGAGTCACTTCAGAAGTCCCAAGAGCAAGAGATAAATTTGGAGAAAGAGTAGATTCAATGCCGAGTTTGTATCCGAACTGGACTACAGACGAAGGGCCAAGCATTTCTATTAGCCTGATCGCCGGTATATTTTCAGAAAGAGCAAGAGCTTTTCTAAGAGTTATTTCTCCCTGATAAGTTTTTGAAAAGTTTTCAGGCTTCCAATCTTCTCCTGCTTTTCCTCCCCTGAATACAACAGGGGCATCCAGTATCTTCATGTTTTGCGTGAAACCCTTTTCAATTGCATGAGCATAGACAATTGGTTTAAAAGCCGAACCTGGCTGTCTCCTTGCAACGGTGGCTCTGTTGTAAGGACTTTTATAAAAATCTTTGCCGCCGATCATGGCAAGAATTCCTCCTGACTGAATGTCAAGGCAGACAAGGGCACTTTGAGGGTCAGGATTAGTTATTCCCTGCTGTTTCATCCTTGACTCAAGATCTGAAATGCCCTTTGCGATTGCATCCTCAGCCGTTTTCTGCAGCTTATAGGAAAGAGTAGTATATATTGTAAGTCCTCCTTTATAAAGCCTTGATGAGCCTATAATATTTTCAAGGGAATCTTTAACATATTCAACAAAATAAGGCGCTTTGAGCGAGTTTTTATTTTTTTTTGATAAGTTAAGTGTTTCATTTAATGCATTATTATATTCTGTTTCATTAATTATGCCTGTTTCCAGCATTTGTTTTAATACAATGTTTCTGCGCTTTATTGATAGATCTCTGTTGACCAGCGGAGAATATCTTGAGGGAGCTTTTGGCATGGCTGAAACAAGCGAGCATTCAGCAAGAGTTAAGTCTTTTACTGATTTGTTGAAAAATATTCTTGCGGCAGATTCTACTCCATATGCGCCGCTGCCGAAATATACCTGGTTGAGATAGAGCTCCAGTATTTCATTCTTGGTGTACCGGCGCTCCAGGTGAAAAGCCAGAAAAGCTTCCTTTAATTTTCTGACAAGGGTCTTTTTTGGATTAAGGAAAAGCGTTTTTGCGAGCTGCTGTGTGATGGTGCTTGCTCCTTCAACAAACTTTCCCGCCCATATGTCCTTTATTATAGCTCTGGCGATTCCTTTAAGATCAATTCCACTGTGGGTGTAAAAGTTTCTGTCTTCTGTCGTAACTATGGCTTTTTTGAGGTATTCGGGTATGACTTTAAGAGGTACCGGGTCTCTTTTTTCTGCAAATAGTTCTGCTATAAGAACCTTGTCTGATGAATATATTCGGGTGACTGCAGAGGGTCTGAAATTTTCAAGGGAGCTTATCTGGGGCAGGTCGTGCGTCAGAGCCAGGAAAAAACCTGACAGGATTCCGCAGATAATGCCACTAATTATTATAAGTAGAATAACAATATTTTTTTTATTGATAAGACTTTTGATCATGGAAATAGCATATTACTTGTAACTACTAAGGTGGATAGGCTGAAGGCTGAAGACCGTTAGGAAAAAGCGTATTTTGAAGCCATGTTTGGTGCAAGAATCAGATGTTTCCGGTAAAGTACGGCAATCGTGTTCTTCTGACCCCTTCAACCTTCAGCCTAAACAGCTTCAGCCTGACTACGTGAGTAGTCACTATTACTTTTGTGCAATATGTTGACTGTAAACATTAAT
>Ga0255432_1132_pt1 | contig 12519 bp, 14 predicted proteins | sample ANMaggSeSYBR02I6_FD_182656 | JGI IMG/M metagenome (GOLD analysis project Ga0255432, IMG submission 182656) | Sediment cell enrichment communities from methane seep in Santa Monica Basin, California, United Staets - ANME aggregate JGI... | ecosystem: Environmental > Aquatic > Marine > Cold seeps >...
AATATTGCTGTAGTTAATATACGTGATCTGTCGAGATTTGAGAAAAACAGCATAGTAGATGAAGATGCTCTTTTTAACTCCGGTCTTGTTAAGGGTAAAATTGATGGTATCAAACTTCTTGGTCAAGGCGAAATAAAAATCTCTCTTACGGTACGGTTAAACACTGTCAGTAAAAATGCCAGGGAAAAAATTCTTGCTGCCGGTGGAAATATAGAGGTTTTATAGTATGGCTGTCGAGGGGTTCGGAAATATATTTAAAATACCCGAGCTAAAAAAAAGGATACTATACACTTTTGCTCTTCTTATAGTTTACCGTATCGGAGTGCATGTTCCAACTCCCGGCATAGATGCTGTTGCGCTCGCCTCGTTTTTTGCTCGAGCAAAAGGGACTTTGCTTGGCCTGTTTGATATGTTTTCAGGCGGTGCGTTAGAGAGGCTCTCGGTTTTTGCTCTGGGGATAATGCCTTACATAAGTGCGTCCATTATTCTCCAACTCTTAACAGTAGTTATACCGCATTTAGAGAGGCTGTCAAAAGAGGGCGAGCAAGGACGAAAAAAGATTACACAATATACCCGTTACGGAACTGTATTGTTAAGTATAATACAAGGATTCGGTATCAGCGTAGGTCTTGAGCAAATGACTTCGCCTGGCGGTGCTCCTGTGGTTCTACATCCTGGATGGGAATTCAGACTTATGACCGTAATTACCCTGACGGCAGGAACCGCCTTTATTATGTGGTTAGGTGAGCAGATAACGGAGAGAGGGATCGGTAATGGTATTTCACTTATAATATTTGCCGGTATTGTTGCCCGGCTGCCAACTGCGATAGCAAATACTTTTAAACTCCTTTCAACAGGAGAAATGGGAATCTTTTTAATCATAATTATGACAGTTTTTATGATAGCTGTCGTAGGTTGCATTATATTTGTTGAGCAGGGTCAGCGACGCATACCGGTACAATATGCTAAAAGGGTTGTGGGCCGGAAAATGTACGGAGGACAGAGTACCCATCTTCCATTGAAGATTAATACATCCGGAGTAATACCACCTATTTTTGCATCATCAATTATGATGTTTCCGGCAACTATAGGCAGTTTTATAGCAGTTGCATGGATGCAGAATATTGTTTCTGCAATAACGCCCGGCAGCATTATTTATGAAGTATTATTTGTAGGTCTAATATTCTTTTTCTGTTATTTTTATACTGCCATCACATTTAATCCTGATGATGTTGCAGAAAATATGAAAAAACATGGCGGCTATATACCTGGCATCCGTCCGGGTAAGCGTACAGCGGACTATATTGAGAGAGTTTTGACTCGAATAACTCTTGGTGGGGCCATATATGTTTCAGCAGTATGTGTGCTTCCGTCAATTTTGATATCAAAATTTAACGTTCCTTTTTATTTCGGCGGCACGGCTCTTCTTATAGTTGTTGGTGTAGCCATTGATACTGTATCTCAAATAGAATCACACATGTTGACACGTCATTACGAGGGTTTTTTAAAAAAGAGCGGAGATAGGGTCAAAGGAAGATTTTAAGATGGTGATTTTAAAATCACCCAAAGAGATTGAAAAGATTTATGCAAGTAATCAGGTCGTTGCAGAAATTCTTTCTAAACTTGAGTCAGAGATAAAGCCTGGAATTGATACTCTTTATTTAAATGACCTTTCAGAACGTTTGGCTTGTGAGAGAAATGCAATTCCGGCTTTCAAGGGATACAGGGGTTTCCCTTATTCAATATGCGCATCTCTTAATAACACTGTTGTACACGGATTTCCTTCTAAAACTCCGCTGAATGAAGGCGATATTATTAGCCTGGATTTTGGTGTTATTTTAAACGGTTATTACGGTGACTCAGCTATCACAGTGGCCGTTGGCAAGATATCCGAATCTGCCCGAAAACTAACTCAGGTTACGGAAGAGTCCCTCTACAAAGGTATTGAAAAGGCGATTTCGGGAGGCAGGCTTTCGGATATTTCTCATGCTATCCAAACGCATGTTGAAGCGGCTGGTTTTTCTGTAGTTCGTAAGTTTGTAGGTCATGGTATAGGAAGCGAGCTTCACGAAGAACCTCAGATACCTAATTTTGGGAAACCCGGTATGGGGATCAGATTAAAATCCGGTATGACTTTGGCTATAGAGCCCATGGTGAATGAAAAAAATTATGATGTTGAAATACTTGAAGATGGATGGACGGCTGTAACAAAGGATGGTTCTTTATCTTCACATTTTGAGCATACAATTGCGATTACAGAAAGCGGTCCAATTATCTTAAGTAAAAGGAATGGGAGTTAAAAATGCCAAAGGAAGAGGCGATAAAGGTAGAGGGTAAGGTTCTTGAGGCTCTGCCCAATGCAATGTTTAAAGTTGAACTGGAAAATAAGCACGTGGTGCTTGCGCATATTTCCGGGAAAATGCGCATGCATTTTATAAAAATTTTGCCGGGAGATAAAGTTACAGTCGAGCTTTCACCATATGATCTCTCTCGTGGCAGAATAACATACAGGTCAAAGTGATAAAAAGTGCCTAAAATGAGCTAAAGTGCCTAAAGTTGTGGTACGCCTTCGGCGTGCAAATTATAATATAGGAATAGAAACTGTTACACTTTCCCATGCATTAATGACTCAAAAAATTTTTATATAAAATGGCAGAATACCTTAACTTTAGGCACTTTAATATACTTTAGCTCACTTTAGGCACTTATATTTGCGCCGAAGGTGCGCCAATTTAAGTGATAAGCTCAACTGCTAACAGCTAATAGCTTGCCCGAAGGGCATAAGGGAGTTTTATTTATGAAAGTAAGAGCATCAGCTAAAAAAATTTGCAGTAAGTGTAAAATAATTCGTAGAAAAGGTGTTGTAAGAGTGATCTGCGAAAACAAACGGCACAAACAGAGGCAAGGATAGAGGAGGATAAACTTTGGCAAGAATTGCGGGTGTAGATTTACCTAAGCGAAAGCGGATTGAGATAGCGCTGACATACATTTATGGAATTGGCAGGACAGTGTCTAAAAATATATTGGCAAAGCTTAACATTGATCATGATATCAAGAGTGATGATTTGTCAGAAGCCGAGATTAATAATATTCGCAAGGTTATTGACAGTGAATATATGGTTGAAGGTGAGCTCCGTACCGACGTTTCTATGAATATAAAAAGACTTATGGATTTTGGATCATATCGTGGCCTCCGCCACCGAAAATCGCTTCCTGTGCGGGGACAGAGGACAAGTACTAATGCGCGCACAAGAAAGGGACCGAAAAGATCGGCTGTTAAGAAGAGAGGTGGAGAGAAAAGGAAGTGATTCGGGTAAATAAGTTTAATCTTAGCCCGCAACCTGTAAGAGGAGAAAGAGGCTTTATTTATGGCTAAAAGAGTCCGTACTAAAAAAAAAGAAAAGAAAAATATTCCGAATGGAATAGTGCATATTCAATCTACTTTCAATAATACAATAATTACTATTACAGATTCCGCAGGTAATGTTGTTGCCTGGTCAAGCGCCGGCGTTCAGGGATTTAAAGGATCTCGAAAGAGCACACCATTTGCCGCTCAACTGGCAGCAGCAGATGCTGTAAAAAAGGCGATGGAACATGGGATGAAGAATGTTGAAGTATATGTAAAGGGTCCCGGAGCAGGAAGGGAATCGGCGCTTCGCTCATTGCAAGCCGCAGGGTTTAATGTTGTTATGATCAAAGATGTTACTCCTATTCCGCATAATGGTTGCAGACCACCTAAAAGACGCAGGGTATAGATAGTGCCTGAACAAAAACTGCTAATTTTTCCAATTTCTGCGTCAGGCTTAAATTTTGGCACGCAGTGAAGCTTTTAGCGCTATCCTCGAAATACTCAATGTATTCCTGTGGTTAAAATTTGCGCTTTCCTTGAACTTGAAAAAATTTTCTAATTTTCGTTCGGACACTATATAAAAAAGGAGGAGAATTTGGCAAGATATATAGGGTCAGTTTGTCGGCTATGCCGACGAGAAAACTTAAAATTGTTCCTAAAGGGAGATCGCTGTTATTCTGATAAATGTGCTTTTGACAGACGGAGTTATCCACCGGGTCAGCATGGCCAGCGTCGTGGAAGAAAAAATTCAGACTACGCTATTCAGCTTCGTGAAAAACAGAAGGTAAAACGCATGTATGGTCTTTCCGAAAAGCAATTCCGTCTGTTTTTTAAGAGAGCGGATCGTCAGAAGGGTATAACTGGAACAAATTTACTTGTATTGCTGGAACGCCGGCTTGATAACGTTGTTTATCGTTTGGGTTTTGTTAATTCAAGAACTCAAGGCCGTCAGCTTGTCAAGCATAGTCACTTTCTTATTAATGGCAAGAAGGTAAATATTCCTTCATATATGATAAAAATGGGTGATGTTGTCGAAATACGTGAAAAAAGCCGTAACATGCAGACCATAAAAGATTCACTTGACGCCGTTGTCCGAAGAGGTATTCCCCAGTGGCTTGATTTGGAAAAAGAGGGCTTGAAAGGTATGGTAAAGGGTTATCCTGTCCGAGAAGATTTGACAATGCCTATCCAGGAGCAGCTTATAGTGGAGCTTTATTCCAAGTAAAAGACAGAATTTTTTGCAATTGGAATGAGTGAATAACTAAATCCCCATAAAATATAATCCGGAGATAAAATATGTCGTCAAATGAACTTATGTACATGAACTGGCAAGAAATGATAAGGCCGGAAAAGGTGCAGGTAACCAGCAAACCTACTTATGGCAAGTTTGTTTGTGAGCCTCTTGAAAGAGGATTTGGCATAACGATTGGCAATTCTTTAAGGCGGATAATACTTTCTTCTTTGTATGGATCTGCAATAGTAGCGGTAAAATTTGATGCTGTAATGCATGAATTCAGTGTTATTCCAGGTGTGCTCGAGGATGTTTCTGAGATTATTCTTAACTTGAAAGAGGTGCGTTTCAAAGTAGCCCATGCCGAAGCAAAGACAGTTCACATTAATGTCGAAGGAGAGGGAAAAGTAACTGCCGGCGATATAATCAGTGATGACGGAAGATGCGAAGTCCTTAACCCTGATGCACATATTGCAACTTTTTCCAAGAATGCGAAACTGGCTATAACCATGACCGTTAAAGCCGGGAAAGGATATTCTTTATCCGAAGCAAATAAGGATGAAGATGCACCTGTAGGCACAATACCTGTTGATGCAGTATTTTCTCCTATTAAACGTGTAAATTATGTAGTAGGTAATGCCAGGGTGGGGCAGAAAACCGACTATGACAAGCTCACCTTAGAGGTGTGGACAGATGGAAGCATACTGCCCGAGGATGCAGTCGCATACGCCGCCAAGATTTTAAAAGAGCAGTTGACAATTTTTATTAATTTTGATGAAAAAATTGAACCGGAAGTCGAGAAGAAAGTTGATGAGTTGCAGGAGCCTCAGTTTAATGAAAATCTTTACAGAAGTGTTGATGAACTTGAGCTTTCTGTTCGCAGCGCTAATTGCCTCAAAAATGCCGATATACTAAAGATTTATCAGTTGGTAAGTAAAACCGAAGCAGAAATGCTTAAGACAAAAAACTTTGGTAGAAAATCTTTGAATGAGATTAAGGAAGTCTTAAGCGAGATGGGTCTTTCTTTGGGTATGAAGCTTGAAGGATTTGTGCCTCCTGAGGAAGATACAGATGAAGAAGGGGAGCAAGCTGATCTATGAGACATCGAAAAGCTGGATTGAAATTGAATAGAACTAGTAGCCACAGAGATGCCATGTTCAGAAACATGGTCACTTCTCTGTTTAAATATGAACGTATCCGTACTACTGATACAAAAGCAAAAGGATTAAGACGCTGGGCAGACCATCTGATTACTCTTGCAAAGCGGGGAGATCTTCATGCCAGACGGCAGGCGCTTTCAATAATAAGGGAGAAAGACGTTGTTTACAAGTTGTTTAGTGAAGCTAACGAGCGCTTTGGTACTATGTCGGGAGGATATACAAGGATTGTTAAACTGGGAAGACGTCCGGGAGATGCTGCACTTGTTTCAATGATCGAACTCGTTACTCTGGAAAAGGAAAAGAGTAAAAAAAAGAAAACAAAGGGCAAAAAAAGTACTGCTGTTGAAAAGAAACAGGTTGCAGAGGGTGCAGTAGAAAAAGTCGAGCCTGAGAAAAAAGAAGAAAAGCATATAGAAAAGATAGCAGAAAAAAAGTCTGCCGGTCCTGAAGAAGATACGGACAAGAAGTCGAATGAAATGGAGTTGGCGGCAGAATCAAAAGAGACCGTAATTGAAGAAGATAAAGATAAATCTGAAGATGAGGTAGAAAAAATCGAGCTTGAGAAATAAACAAAAAACAAGATTCAAAATAGCCTTGATCTTGATCCGCTAACTGTCTTTATGGATAAAAAAGACAAAAAGAATGGATCAGCTTATGGCTATGTCGGATTTTGGTTGACACAAATTTTTTTAGTAACAATCTTCTTTAAAAGTTGGAAAAGATATATTAACTTTTCAGCTTAACCTGTACTATAATAAATTATCACGTATTTTCGTTACAATTAGGAACCTGATAAAGCCGAAACCTTTGCGAGAAGGCAGCGGAAAGCTTTGGGTCTCTCTAATCTAATCTGCATTACCATACCAATCTTGTATTGAGAGATAGCCGGGTTGCTAGTACTTTATATTGAACCTATTTTTTACATAAATATTCTGTAATATCAATAAAATATGTATTGAAATGTGACTCAATAGAAACCGTAATTTCACGGAATATAAACAGCCAGAAAACATGTCAGAACTTCTGGGACGGAGTACTAGGTAAGGAGTTCTGAAGTTATCAATACAAGGAATAAAACAACCTCATTATGAAGTTGAGATTTTTCACAAAGATGGCAGCGTTTATACTTTAGAGGTATTAGAATCATCGAAACGACACAACAAAAAGCAAAAGCTCGAATTTTAGAATCCGTCCAATGTCGAATCGGCCTGAAACGTATTAATGTAACATCTTTTAGTAGATGAAAATCATTTTCAATCCTGGAAATGTCAAGTTTTCTTGCGACTGCAGTAGATGTTGGGTTATCAAGGGATCTGAAAGTTTCAGCCCATATACGCTGTTTTGGGGTTAAGTGGTTTTTTAACCTCATCCCAAACTGCAGTGATAACATCATAAAAAGTATCCTGGGCTTTAAAAAAATCTTGGTGAACTTGCTTTACGTCACAAACCGATTTAGTAACATTATCGGAAGGCTCTTGATAAGAGATGACAGTAATCTTATGTCGGAAATCTTTTTTTTGCATGGCCAGAAGCCAATCTTCCTTTTAGGCTTACTTTCGGTCTCTATAAGCTGTTTTATGGCTTCAACACCTCCACTGATAAATTTTTACCCTGCAATAACTATACTGTGTTGCACTTCTTACTGCAAGTTTTTCCTTTTTTCGGAAACAGGACGCCGAACTCAGCAGCAGATAGGGCAACTCGGACTTTCGAACACCCAGAGCCGCCGCGCCCTGGCTGGCTGCTAAAGTAACTTGTTCTACCTTTCTCTTCCTTCTCGAACAATATCCGCTATTTCTTGCGTCGTAATATTCGCTTTAATCGAAGGGACATCTAAAGGTGAAGAAGCGATTTTTTCCGGAACCAACGCGAAAGTTCGCCCGTCTTTTCTTCGGATTAGTACTTTTCCAGTATTTTCAGCCTGTTCAAGAACTATAGCGAGCTTTTGTCGGGCTTCTGAATATGTATAAACTTGCATTTTAGACCTCCATGGTTTCGACTTTGAAATTTTGAGCAGCTTTCTTTAGTTTTTGATCCAAAGTTAATAGCGGTGCTTTATGTTTAATAGCGCAATCCAAGAAATAGGCATCGTATGCATACATGTTGGCTTGTTTGGATATTTTTAAGGCATTAACAAAGTCTGGTTTAATATACCGAAGAGGGATACTATCAAAAATTACAAGACCCTTCTGGGCTTCCTCAAGTGTCAACCTGCTCTGTTTAAACATAGCCGAGAAGGCATTGCCAATTTCCCATGGAATAGAACCAGGCCCATTGAGTGTACTTCCAGTAGTAAATTCAACAATCCTATTACGTTCAGGTTCACCAACAATAACCGCAATCAATGCAGATGTATCAATTACAACATCCATGTTACCTCCAGCATATGTATTTATGACAATTGTACAATAGTGAGTTTGTTTGTCAAGTATCAAGAGGTAAAACATTTAAATGTTAAGAAATAAATCAATGATATTTGATATTAATAGATTATTTCTTAATTTCAATTGTATGTACAATATGACCTTGTTTTTCATGAAAAAGCAAGGATTTTATAATGTAAGGAACATCCTATAGATAGCGCTGGTGAAATATTGATATTTGTTTTTTATAGGTAACTACTCAGGTGTTTAGACTGAAGGCTATAGGCTGAAGGGAACAAATGATTCCTGAGCGTTATTCTCTATGTTTAGGACAAAATTTCCGACCGCTTTAAGAAAATATTGGCTTCTCGGAGTCTTTTCCCTAAAAGTCTTCAGCCTTCAGCCTAACCAACCTGAGTAGTTACTTTTATAGTCACAAAGTTCAGTCAATGGACAGACATCACAGCCCGGGTTTCTTGCCTTGCAAACAGCTCTGCCAAAGTAAACAAGCTGCAATGAAAAGCCGCTCCAGTCCTTTTTGGGAATTATTTTCATAAGATCAAACTCAATTTTAACAGGGTCTATGTTTTTCGTCAGGCCAAGTCTTTTTGAAATCCTTGCTACATGAGTATCCACAGCTATCCCCGGAATTCCAAAAGCACTGCCCAAAACAACATTTGCTGTTTTGCGCCCTACCCCGGGCAGCTTTATCAATTCATCCAATGAGTCAGGAACGTTGCCTTTGTATTTCTCAATCAATATCCTCGAACTGTTTTTGATATTTTTTGCCTTGTTTCGGAAAAAACCGGTTGGACGGATCAGTTCCTCAATTGTCTTATTGGAGGCATTTGCGAAAGCGTAAGGAGTTTTCAGGTTTTTAAATAATTCTTTTGTTACTGAATTAACCTGTTTATCCGTACACTGGGCGGAAAGTATGGTTGCCACAAGAAGCTCAAAGGGGTTTCTACATTTAAGCTGTGTCTTGACATTTGGGAAGGTCATTCTTAGTATTTTACGAATCTTATCTGAACGTGTTTTAATATTCATCACTATTTTGTATTGTTATGACATCATCTTTAAAAAAAGTTCGTGCATTGGGTCTAAGCTCCGGTGGTTTAGACAGCATCCTGTCGGCGCTGATTCTGCGCGATCAGGGCATAGAGGTTGAATGGATATCTTTTGAAACACCATTTTTCTCATCAGCAAAGGCACGGCAGGCTGCATACAAAACAAAAATACCTGTAACAATAAAAAATATCACTCAGGTCTATCTTGAAATGCTGAAAAATCCCCCATGCGGATACGGGAAGCATATGAATCCCTGCATGGACTGCCATGCTCTGATGTTTAGACTTGCAGGCACAATAATGAAAAACAAAGGCTTTAATTTTGTTTTCAGCGGAGAAGTGCTTGGACAGCGCCCCATGTCTCAGACTAAATCATCTCTCCGTTATGTGGAAAAACATTCGGACATTGACGGCTATATACTTCGGCCTTTGAGCTCCAAAAGGCTGCCTTTAACCATTCCTGAAAAAGAAGGTCTCGTAAACAGGGAGCTGCTCCTTAATTTTTCCGGAAGATCACGCAAGCCCCAGATAAAACTTGCTGAAAAATTCGGCATTACAAAATATCCTAATCCGGCAGGAGGCTGTCTTCTTACTGATAAAGGATATTCAACCCGCCTCAAGGATCTCTTTGAACACCAGAGCACTTACACTGAAAAAGAACTGCATCTGTTGAAGCATGGCAGACATCTTCGTTTGGACAATAATACAAAACTGATTATAGGACGTACCAAACAGGATAACGAAAAAATAATAAAATATCACAACCCATCCAGGGATACGGTTATAAAAGTAAAAGATTTCCCGGGCCCGATAGTTCTAATACCGTACAAAGCAAGTAAAGACATTATCATAAAGGCGGCATCAATCTGCACCGGTTACAGCAAAGCGCCGGATAATACAAAGGTTGAGGCGCAGGTTGTTAACTCGTACGGAAGTGAAATAATAAAGGTAACAGCAATATCTCCGGAAGAAGCCAAAGAGCTCTTGATATAGGCCATAATTCAATAGTATCAGAAATTTGAAAACTCAAAATCAACATGTTGACAACCAGAGGCAGTGGACAATTAAGTGCCTAAAGTATGTTAAAGTACCCTAAAGTGCCTAAAGTTAATGAATTCTGCCAGTTGATATATAACTCTGTTGATTTACTATCATTTCAAAAAAATTGCTACAACATGGTGTGTCTGATGTCGAATAAACAACAATATCTTGTGTTCAGTTTTTCAAAATCGGAGTAAATCAACAGAGTCATATATGTTTCTTAAATCATTAATACACAATTGGAGCAAACTTCTGTGGTAATGAGTTATCAATTAGCACGCCAAAGGCGTACCATAACTTTAGGCACTTTAATATACTTTAGCTCACTTTAGGCACTTATGTTCTCACTTTTGCTCTGAGCTGGCCGCATGCTGCCGATATATCCTCGCCCTTGCTGCGGCGGACCATAGTAGTGCAGCCCTTTTTAACCAGGATTTCCCTGAAATTACTTATTACTGATTCTTCCGGTCGCCTGAAGTCACTGCCCTCGTGTTCATTAAAGGGTATAAGATTAATTTTTGATCGTATCCCTTTCAGCAGCTCAGCAAGCTGGTTTGCATTCTCTGCTGAATCATTTATTCCCCTTATCAGAATATATTCGAACGTTATTTTGCTGCCCGGTCTTAAATTATATTTGCGGCATGCATCAAGCAACTCTTCTATTGGATATTTCTTATTTACAGGCATAAGAAAGTCACGAGTTTTATTATCTGTTGCATTTAATGATACTGCAAGGTTAACCCTTGTTTCATTCCCCAAGGCAGAAAGCTTTGATACAAGACCCGCTGTAGAGAGCGTAACTCTGCGGCTCGAAAATCCAAGTCCAAAATCAGCTTCAGTAATAGTGTGAATAGCTTTTATAACATTCTGGAAATTAGATAGAGGTTCTCCCATTCCCATAAAAACAATATTTGTAATGCGTTTTGAGCTGATTTGATCTTTTAAGATGTCTCGTACCTGAGCTACTATTTCACTTTTTGATAAATTGCGCGCAAAACCGCCTTTTGCGGTAAGACAGAATCTGCAACCCTGTGCACAGCCCACCTGACTTGATATGCAAAGTGTATAATGATCCTTTTCCGGAATCAGCACACTCTCAATATGATTTCCGTCTTCAAGTCTAAAAAGGTACTTTCTGGAACCATCCCGCGATCTTTCAATGTGAATTCTATCAAGTCGGTTAATAGTAAAATTAAGAGAAAGCAGTTTTCTGATCTCTTTCCCAAGATTTGTCATTATATCAAATGTGTCTGCCTGGCGATTGTAAATCCATTTAAGGATTTGTCCTGCGCGATAATTCTCTATGTCACGATCTTCAAGCCATGAAGCCAGTTGTTCTTTGGTTAACTCTTTAATATCTGTTTTGTTTGTTGAAGTTGTCATTATTTATGCTTGACATACCATTGGATAGATATTAATTTCAACTCTTTTAAAGAATTGATGATAGTATTATTTAGATGGTCAGACTGAAGGAAACAGATAATTTCTGACAGGCTTTCCCCTAAAAGCCTTCTACCTTCAGCCTATTAACCTATATAATTTGGTGTATTATGTTTGACAATCTGACCGACAAGCTCGAGTTAGCATTTAAAAAGCTAAAAGGGCACGGCAAATTAACTGAAAAAAATATAGAGGAAGGTCTAAAAGAAGTTCGCATAGCTCTTCTTGAGGCTGATGTCCATTATAAAGTTGTAAAAAAACTTATTGCTGATATTAAGGAAAGAGCTTTAGGGCAAGAAGTTATGGCCAGCCTTACGCCCGGCCAGCAGGTTGTCAAAATAGTCAATGATGAATTGACGGAAATTATGGGAACCCGGCACGAAGATTTGAATCTTTCGGGTTCAAAACCTGCATCTATTATGCTGGTTGGCCTGCAAGGGTCCGGTAAGACAACTACAGCAGGGAAACTCGCCGTCTTTTTAAGAAAAAAAGGTAAACAGCCTTACCTTGTACCGGCAGATGTTTATCGCCCTGCTGCTATTGATCAGCTCAAAAAACTTGGCGAACAGTTGTCTGTTCCTGTTTATTCTTCCACTGTGGAAATGGATCCGGTAGAGATATGCAGGAAAGCCAGAATTGCGGCACAGCAAGAGGGATGCGATATTCTTCTCCTTGATACTGCCGGGCGCCTGCATATTGATGAAAATCTAATGGCGGAACTCTGTAATATCAAGGATGCAGTTAACCCATCTGATATTCTACTTATTGCTGATGCCATGACAGGGCAGGATGCTGTAAATATAGCAAAATCATTTGACGATACCCTGAATCTTGGTGGTATTATTCTCACCAAAATGGATGGTGATGC
>Ga0255432_1094_pt1 | contig 12508 bp, 15 predicted proteins | sample ANMaggSeSYBR02I6_FD_182656 | JGI IMG/M metagenome (GOLD analysis project Ga0255432, IMG submission 182656) | Sediment cell enrichment communities from methane seep in Santa Monica Basin, California, United Staets - ANME aggregate JGI... | ecosystem: Environmental > Aquatic > Marine > Cold seeps >...
TTGATCCCTTTCAACTGTGCCCTGCGGCAGCGAATCCTGTGCTACATCCCGAATGGCAACCGGTGGACCAAACATAAAGCTACACGCCACCGCCATCAATACAGTCTGGCTGCCGGCATAGGCAAGTGTAAATAAGCCGGCAGCGAAAGCATTCACCACAATAATACGGCCTGGGTAACGGGTCAGCCAATTACTAATGACCAACACCCCAATGGATCCCAGTATCATACCCATAAAAAAACTTGTTACCTGATAGCCCCAATCTGACGCATCACCATGCAATGCCTTGGTGGTAAAAGCTAACATCAATGCCCCGGTCCAAATACCGTGCGGCAGATGTTCTACCGTTTCCATGATTGTCAATGGTCTGGCGATGGGATGTTGACGCAAATAATTCCAGCCGGATGCCAACGATTTCCAAAAGGATTTCTTTTCACTGGCATCCTTTGCCTCCTGACGTTTGGGCACCACTATGAACATAGCTGCGAGAGCAGCCATCGCGAATAAGATGATCACATACAGGGCAATCTGGCGTAACGGTACCGCTAAAATGAGCCAGCCACCAACCGTATAAGAGATGGCCATTATGACTTGATTGGACGCCATGATAAGGCTGTTGGCTTTGACCAATTGCTCATGCGCAACCAGCGAGGGAATAAGGGATAGGCGGGCGGGTCGGTGAAAAACATCAGCGGCAGAAAGACCGGCCAAAATGAGATAAATGCTGGCAACCGGCACTTTTCCATCCCCCTGCAAAAACAAAATCGCAATACCAACCAGCACAAATCGAACCAAATCCATGACAATAAGTATATTTTTTCGGGGAAAGCGATCAACCAACACACCAGCAACGGGACCCAGTAAAAATGCCGGCATTGTCCGCGCCACCATCGTACCGGCTGCAAGTAAAGTGGATGCCGTCTGTTCATAGATCGTCACCAGAATCGTGACCGTAAACAGTTCAATAGCCAGGGTTGTGGTGATATTAACAAACCAGAGAAACAGAAAATATCGATTGCTTAACATAAATTAAATAGTCCTTTTTGAAAATGCTAAAAACATATTCTCGCTATTAAATTGCCAGTTGTCTTGTGTAAGCAGCATCCAACAGATCGCCGATCATCCGTCATTTTGTATCAAATGGCAGATGATTTGTCCTATTAGCTATAGTGCCTGAAACAGCACTGGGTGCCAGGTCTCAAAATCAATAGGCGATTGTTAAATAACTCCGTAGATGCTCGTTAGTGTATAACTGCTTCAGAATAAATTCCGCCACGTCTGCCCGGCTGATTTCGGCGCCACCAGGGGGCAAAATGTTGACGGCAGTGCGGTACTTACCGGTTCGAGGAGTATTCATCAGCCGCATAGGGCGAATGCCTATCCAGTCCAAGTCATCGCAACCAGCCAGGACTTTTTCGCTCTTTCTTATGTCGTTGTAGTTAGCTCGGAGGATGGGTCTGATGATTCGCTTGTGGATGAGTGGCTCGCTTGGATCGGGCACCGTCCCGGCCGCTACGAGTGCGATGAAGCGGCGGACGCCGTGTTTTCGCATGGCTGCAACAATGTTGGCAAAGCCCTCGGAGTAGACGGTCGTCGGCTTGCGTGCCTGTGTGAGGGTGGCACCGCTTCCTAACGTACTGATGACAACCTCCCCGCCAGCGACTGCATCCTGCACCGATTTGGGGTTGAGAACATCGCCCTGAACAATAGTCAAGTTGGTGTGTTCTACTTCGATCTGCTCTGGATTGCGAGCGACTGCCTTCACTTCGTGTCCACCTTCCAGCGCCTGGTCGAGAACCTCACGGCCCGTCAGACCCGTTGCACCCCATAGGACTATCTTCATCTTGTTGCTCCTTTCCTTTATTTGACTCGTGAAATTCGCGATTTTACTTTTGACCAACCATCTGTAACCAGGAAGCTTTCATCCATATTTTCCAGCATGTTTAAAAACTTGGGCCAAGGGGCGGAGAAAGTGAGAATATGTGGCTTAAAGCGAATCCTTACTGAAGGATATAAGGCACCCAAGACCGCTTTTGGCTGTTTGGATTCCAGTTCGTGCATTGGAAAACCAACAATTGAATCACAACCAGAACCAAACGGTGCAATCACGCCGTATGGGGTCATCGCGTCAAAATTTGCCAACGCATGGAGACCGGCAATAACATCCGGGTTGCCGAAGAAGAAAACCACCTGTGGATTATCCTTTTCTTCAAGTGTATCCCAACGCTTAAACACAAAGATATTTCGCTGGAGCCTGTTTAAGTGGACGGTGTTCATACATGCTATCAACATGAGCATAGCTCTTTTTAGTACGTTCCACATTGCAGACATAGTTCTTAGCCTCCTCGGTGACTTCGGTATCAAAACCAAAGGGTAGAAAGTTCCCAAAACACCCCATATTCTCCATATTAAAGGCACGTGCGCGCCCTTTCTTTACTGGAGCTATTTGGCTGAAAATACATGTATATCCTTTGGAATTAGGCTTGGGAGCGTTCGGAAACTCCACGTTATTTAGCTCATCGGAGTAAAAACATGCGATGGGCAGTTCGCTGCCAGGAAAATGCTTTTCCCATGATTTCATAAAGCGTTTCTTGATTTCGATGTTCATGATATTCTCCTTTGCGCGATGCTTTTTTGTATGCTTTGCCAGCATATAGCCAAACCCCAGGGGTTTTATAGGATATAAACTCTCCCTCTCCGAAGAACCACAATCAATATCACTGATAAGTGCCCTGGTTTAATACCGTGCGGCAGATGTTCTATTGTTTCCATACTCTATCTTGAAATCAGCCAGGATTATATTAGTATAATAGAGTCCGCAATCAAGGATAACGTCTCTGTGTTAGGTCTGGAAGACCTGACCGGAATCAGGAAAAGAACCAAAGTGCAAAAAAAACAACGGTATAAGCACAATAGTTGGGCGTTTAGAGAATTGCAGGCTTTTATAGAATATAAAGCGCATGAGGTGGGTATCGCTGTGATATATATATCGATCCGCGGTATACCTCGCAAACGCGCCCAACATACTTGCATATAAGCAGGAACAACCGAAATGGCAGGTCGTTTCTATGTGAGGTATGTGATTATGCGCTAAATGCCGATCTTGTTGGCGCAATGAACATAAAAGCGCGAACATGACTTCTCAGGCACGACCTGGAGGTTCGGTGGCTTGTTGTCGATAGCCCAGACGATACTATCTCTTCAGAGACGAGTCTCAAGCCCTTTCCGACAGGATGGGGTAATTGACGATGCTGATTTATGCAGATTTAGGACCGCATATGCGTAATCAGTGTAAATCTGCGTCCGACATAATTATTGAAATACCAATGCTTCAGCCGCAAATGGGATTTTGTTATGGCGGGTGATTATCAAGCAGGGCATCTAATTTGTCATCCATTTTATTGAGGCGTTCAATGATATCTTCCTGTTTCCCTTTCTCAGCTAATTTATTATAGGCAGGATATTCGTTTATCATTTCTTCTTTCATCTCATCCATACTATTAATGACCACACCGATTGCAAAATTAAGAACTACTAATCCACTAATTACTATAAAAGATGTGAAAAATAATGCTGCTCCAATAGGAGATGCGGATGGGTTTGTACATTCTAATCTTGCCCCATCATATCCATATTGGTCGCACCCATACATGTTAATGTACATAACATCAGTCCAGTCTTCAAAAGTGACCATTCTAACGAGTGTGAGCATAGAGGTTGGTAAATTTTCAAAATGGATCGGATCATTTTCTGAAAATGTGAAAGTTGCCATAACTGCATAGATATAAAAAATAATTCCAAGTAACATGAAAACATGCATCATGGAAGGTATGCTTTTTAACAGTGCACCTACAATGAGCCTCATCTTGGGCATTGTTGTGACAAGCCGGAAAACCCTGAAAACTCTTAAAAGCCTTAATACAGGTAAAAATGAGCCCCCGATCGGGAGAAGGACGCCTACGACGATTATAAAGTCAAATACATTCCAGGAATTTTTAAAATATTGCTGAGGACGCGGCATTTCAGAAGCGATTTTGAGTATAGCTTCAATTACGAATATTAGAATAATTAATGTGTCAAGGAATGCGATAAGATCGTGGTGCTTGGCAGAAATATCAGGATAAGTTTGCACCCCAACCAATATTCCAGCTGAGATGATAACGCAGATTATAAATAGTTCAAATTTAGCGTGCGTAACTATTTTCTTAAGATTGTCGCTTATTTCCATTTTAATCCCGATATTTTTCAATAATTCATCTATTCATGCTGGTCGGTGTGGGACAGGACATCTAATGAATAGGGATACCTTCTTGTTCAGGAATATTGAACAAGTATTTTGCCAGGGTATGTGTTCTCGCCTTTTTGCTTTCCGTCAAAGGCAGTTACTCTGTCAGTAAATTCTCTTTTTTTGGTTAATGAATATGTCAAAGTTTAAATAACTTATCATATATTCTCATATCAGTAGATACTTAAGAGGTTATACATGACGACTGACGTAGCTGTGTTACTTGGAAGCAAATCAGACCGGGATATTTCAGAAAAAACCATCGAGATATTTGATAGATCCGGTATCGAATATACCATTGCAGTGGCATCGGCGCACAAGACACTTGGAAAGGTCATTAAAATGATCAACAAAGCCCATGAATCAGGTGTAAAGGTCCTTATCGCTATTGCAGGAATGGCTGCCCGGATAATTGCTACCGGTGATAAGGAACCGGAAGATAAGCTGGCAGCCCATAGAATGGAATTAGCAGAGCAGTCACTGCAGGATTCACAAACCTTATTTTATAAGGCAGGCATTAATTAATACCTGGTTTATTTGGAGCAATTTCAATGCTGAAAGATTACATCGACCTGGGATACAAACCTACGAAACGGGATCTTGTCTGTGAATACCACATCGAACCGACACAGGGCGTGGGCTTTGAAGATGCCTGCACCCATATGGCAGGTGAGAGTTCCATTGATACGTGGAGCGACATTTCCACACTAAGTCCGCAGTTGGCCGAAGAACTCAAACCCCATGTTATATTTACTGATGAAAAACAGCAGACAGTGAGGGTTGCATACACGCATGACCTGTTTGAAATAAATTCCGTACCGCAGATCCTCAGCGCCATAGCAGGGAACATATTCAGTATGAAACTACTGGATAATCTCCGCCTCATGGATATCACGTTCCCGGAAGATGTCGTCCAGGCTTTCCGGGGACCGAAGTACGGGATGCATGGAGTAAAGGACCTGCTGGGAGTGACGGATAGGCCACTGGTTGGGACCATTGTCAAGCCAAAGGTAGGACTTACATCAGAGAAACATGCAGAGGTGGCATATAATGCCTTTGCAGGTGGCTGCGATATTGTGAAGGACGATGAGAACCTGACTGACCAGAAGTTCAACAGGTTCAGGAAAAGAGCAGAACTCACATTGAAGGTGCGAGACCGGGCAGAGGCCGAAACCGGCGAGCGCAAAATGTATATGTGCAACATCACCGCACCTACGTGTGAAGAGATGCTAAAACGGGCAGGGATTCTAAAAGACCTGGGCGGCGAATATGCCATGATCGACATTATTACTGTGGGGTGGAGCGCACTCCAGTCCTTAAGAGAGAACAATGAAGACCTTAACCTGGTACTCCATGCCCACCGGTGCATGCATTCGGCACTCACCCGCAATCCCAGGCACGGTGTCAGTATGCTGGTGATAGCAAAACTGATACGCCTTATCGGACTTGACCAGCTGCACATAGGCACAGTGGTAGGAAAGATGCACGGGGAAAGGGACGAAGTACTGGCTTTGAGGGATGAATGCGTGCTGGGACATGTCCCTGAAAACCACTATTTGCATGTGCTGGAGCAGGACTGGGGCAGGATCAAGCCTGTGTTCCCTGTTGCCTCGGGCGGGCTGGAACCTACTATGGTGCCGGAACTGACAAAGATCTTCGGAAAGGATGTTATCATGCAGTTCGGCGGCGGGATACATGCCCATCCTATGGGGACAGTATCGGGTGCGATGGCATGCAGGCAGGCAGTTGATGCATCACTTGATGGCATATCACTTGAGGAATATGCAAAGACACACAGTGAATTGAAAGCAGCACTGGATAAATGGGGGTAACAGGGTAATTGAATTTACTTCTTACAAGATAATGAATAGCAACACACAGGTTTTTAAGATAGGCACCGGCAACCTGGAAGAGGTTATCAGGGCAGCCGCCCGCATCATACAACATGGTGGCACAGTTGCGTTTCCCACTGAGACCGTATACGGCCTGGGTGCCGATGCATTGAACCCGGATGCGGTCAGGAAAATATTCAAGGCAAAGGGGCGGCCCCTGGATAATCCACTTATCGTACACATTGCAGACATAGAGCAACTTGGGGCGATCGCAAGTGATGTACCTGGCAGCGCCCGTGGCTTGATGGATGCTTTCTGGCCCGGCCCCCTTACCCTGATATTCAAACGTAAGGATATTGTGCCGGATGTCACCACATGCGGCCTGGATACAGTGGCAATCAGGATGCCTGATAATCCCATAGCCCTGGGATTGATAAAAGAGGCTGGTACGCCCATTGCCGCACCCAGTGCCAACATCTCAGGCAGGCCCAGCCCCACAACTGCAGAGCATGTTATTGCTGACCTTTCAGGCAGGATAGATGCGGTGATCGATGGCGGGGCCGTGCGCGTGGGTGTGGAATCCACTGTACTGGACATGACCCCGGACATTCCTGTGCTGCTAAGACCGGGCAGGGTTAGTATTGACGAGATTAGGGAATACGTGGGTGAAGTGCTTATTGGTTATACTGACAGGCCAGCCGGTGCAGGTGAAGCTGTCAGGTCACCCGGCCTGAAATATACTCATTATTCGCCTGAGACCAGACTGGTGCTGGTTATGGGGAACAGCAGTGCTGTTGTGGATAAGATAAGTGAGCTGGCCAGGGAGTGCCGGGATCGGAATCTCCAGGTGGGGCTGCTGGTGACCGATGAGACTGCCGGGGTTGAAGAGATGGCTGAGTGTGTGTCGGCAGATGGGGTGTTCTTGCTTGGAAGCAGACATGATGCCTCTGCAATTGCCAGCAATCTTTTTGCTGGTCTGAGATATCTGGATATGGAAGATGTTGATGTGATCATAGCAGATGGTTCGATGAGGATTGCCGGAATTGGAGCTGCGGTCCTTAATAGATTGAAAAAAGCAGCTGATGAATTAATTGAAGTAAATTAACAGGATGTGACCTTTATGAAGGCTGATAAAAAGGAAAATATGATCGAGAGACAGAAATATATTGCCATACTTACTCGAAACAGGAAGTTGACCAAAATAAATCTTATAATTCTTGGCAGTGGGTTGCTACTCACGCTGGCGCGTTTTGAGGAAATTGGAAGTATGATCGTATGGGTTGGTATCGTAATATTCATATTTACACTGTTTTCTAATCTTGCGGCAAAAAAGATGTTACGAAATTTGGGTAGATGATACTACAAACATCGTAAATGAAATTGGGAAATGGTTAGTATGGGGCGGGGGATACATTTAAAAAAACTTGGCAGAGCTTAAAAGCCAGGATGCGTGGTAAATATATTCTCTGCTTGAAAAATTTTTGGCTATTATGTTCTTATGAGATTTCTTACCCTAAACAACTCCCTGTCCCCTTAGCACCTTAATGTCATCCTGTGAGTATCCTAACCCCTGGAGAATTTCCTCAGTATGTTCCCCCAGCTCGGGAGCATGGCTGCGAATTGTACCGGGGGTGCGTGAAAACTTCGGGGCAATTCCCAATTGCTTGTATGCGCCCCAGCGTTCATGCATCAGTTCCACCACCATCTGTCGGGCCTGCATATCAGGATCATCCATCACTTCAGCCAGATTTCGGACCGGCTCACAACAGCAATCCCAGTCCGCAAAATGATCTATCCATTCAGCCTGGGTTTTTTGTTTGAAAAGAGCTGCAATATCCTTTTGCAACGCCTCTTGATGGGGTCCCGGTTCAACATAGTCGGCCCTGTTCCATTCCGTATGTCCCACAGCCTCACAAAAAGCGCTCCAGAATTGGGGTTCCAGTGCACCCAGTGCCATGGTGCGACCATCGTGTGTTTCATAGAGGTTGTAGCAGGCAAACCCGTGATTGAGAACATCATCTCTGGGATGGGGGATGGTTCCATCAGCCAGATACTTCCCCCATCGCAGGCAGTTCCAGGTAACGACCCCGTCTGTCATGGATATATCGATATGCTGCCCCTCCCCCAGCCGTTCACGGGCCAAAAGAGCAGTTACGATGCTAAAAGCTGCCATAAGTCCTCCCCCTCCCAGATCGGCGATTTGAACCCCAGGTAGTGTGGGCCCCCCATCCCGTCCGCTATAGGACAGCACACCGCTAAGTGCCAAGTAGTTGATGTCATGGCCCGCCTTGTGGGAGCGTGATCCTTTGGGTCCATACCCGGTAATGGAACAGTATACAAGACGCGGGTTGATGTCTTTGAGGGCCTCATACCCTATCCCCAGCCTTTCCATTACTCCTGGCCTGAATCCCTCCAGCACTACATCTGCCTTCCTGACCAGGTGCTGGAAGATCTTCTTACCGTCCTCAGCTTTCAAATTCAATGTTAACGAACGTTTGTTTCGATTGAGAACAACATGAAAACCGCTGTTTTTCCCTATCAACGGAGGCCACCAGCGAATATAATCTCCTGATTTGGGCTCTTCTATTTTAATGACATCTGCTCCCATATCTGCCAGAAGCATGGAACAAAACGGCCCCGGGAGAAGACGGGAGAGATCAAGTACGATAAAACCTGAGAGTGCTTCTGCCATGGTTACCTCTTTGTCATTGGTGAGGGGGTAAGGAATTTATTCTCTTAAATGCTTGTCGTTTTTGAGTAAAGTTAACCATTTAATTTTTCACTGAATATTGAAAATCGCCAGTTATAGCCCAAAATATGAAATTGTGATTTTAATTTATAGGTCAAATGGGATATTTAAGCATACGAAGAACCTGTACTACTAGTACGGGGATAGTTATTTATGTGTTTTTTCATCGTTTTTAGTTCATTTTGATTATCATAACGAACATATCTATGTGATAAAAGCCATGTCATTCTAATACCTCGTTTCATTATTATATCAATTCCGTAATTTATATATTAATATATATAATTTTTCTGAATAGTCTTAAATCGATTTTATTATATTTCTTTATAAACTTGGGCAGCACTGTTCCATATGAGACAGTACTTTGTTATCCATTTGAATAATTAAACTGCGCCTGAATTATAATAGAGATCAAGCAATTTCCCTCATAATAAACGATAATTTCATCACCCCGGCGCAGGATATAACATATCATGACACAGGAAAGAAAATTCCAGGTAGGCGTCATCGGGGCAGGCACATGCACCCCAGAGGAAGCACAAGCTGCATACATAGTCGGCCAGGAGATCGCCAGGCGGGGTGCGGTACTGGTATGCGGGGGCCTGGGCGGCGTAATGGAAGCTGCCTGCCAGGGTTCAAAGGATGCCGGCGGGACAACAGTGGGGATAGTACCCACCTCTCGTAAAGAGGATGCCAACCCTTACGTTGACATAGCAATAGTAACAAACATGGGCCATGCCAGGAACGCCATCGTAGTCAGCTCATCAGACATCCTGGTAGCAGTGGCAGGAGAATATGGTACCCTGTGCGAGATCGCCCTGGGCCTGAAAATGGGAAAAACCGTAGTGTCACTTGCAGGCGGATGGGACATTAAAGGAGTGGTAACGGCAAAGAGCCCCGGGCTTGCCGTGGATACAGCCTTTAAGATTCTTCTTCAATAACGGCATATACCCACTCGTTCAGCGGGTAGCAGGTTTCAGGGGCACAATCCAGGGTACAACCAGTACAGGGGCTGAACTTACCCTTCGCAAGAAGTTTAGTATGTTTTTCACCGGGACCGGAAAATGTTAGGGGATACAACCTGAAAGTGTTCCTGCCCTTGGCCAGTTCAGGCTCCCTGCGTATCAGGTGTTTTTTTCATCAGTTTACTAACAAGCCTTGAACACTTCTTGCTATCTATCCCAAGGCTTTTCCTGACATCACTCTGCAGGATGCCTTCCCTGTTGGATTTAATCAGTTCGATCATTACTTCTTCTGACATGAAAGTACAACACACCACCTTTTTATGTTCAACATTGACCAAAAACCCTAATTCTCAATCGGATTGATGATAATAATATTGTTACCACGCAATACCACAGATCCCAGGGAAGTAGATCTTTCACCGTTAACGATCTCAACCGTACTTGTTAAGTGCATATTTAGATATTCATCGGCGCTTTCTAAAGTGCCTTCCAGGATGTGCTTGCCCCCTTTCACTTCAACCTGGATTTTCTGACCTATTAAAGATTGTACTTTCTTAGTTGGAAACAAAATTAAATCCTCGTTTTATTTTGTAAGGTACCTATTTGTGGGGTTCATACTTCAATTTTTGCATTTATATAGTGTGGCACTTACCCATTAGTCATCGGTTAAGGAGTTTGACAGAGTCGGTATGTATTATTTTCAAAAAGACCAATGATTTTATGCGATTCTCAAATTTAATTTAAATCGAATACGGATGACACGGATTTGACGGATTTTCACGGATTTATTTATTATCCGTGCACATCCGTGTCATCCGTTCAATCCGTGTTCCATTACAATATTACTCTTAACCGATGACACATGGGCACTTACCTTATAGAATGTCAATACCTGAGAGCACTGCACTTCGACGGGCCGTAAACTGTATGGAGGGTAGTAATTCCTCACCGTGTTTCTTCACATGTATTTTATAATCCTCAATTGCTTTGTCAAAATCCGGGGAGACAGTTACTTTATTTCCTGAATAGTTGTCCGTGCCGCGTTCCAGCCATTTCAAATGTGTACGCACCCACTTATCCGGAACTGGTATATTCCGGCTCACTAGCTCCATAGTTATCTCTTCAAACCCTGATCCTTCCAGCCACCTGGATATCTCATCAAATTGGTGTAAATATAACATCCCCAGCTTCTCAAGAATCCCAAGCAGCATCAAATGTGATGACTGGGCCTTATTGGTGGGTTTCAGCGACCAGACCATTGATGCAAACCTGCCGTTCTCTTTCAATATACGATTTACCTCTTTAAGTAGTCCAGGGACTTCGCCTGGCTGGATGTAGTTCATGGCATGGTATGAGAAGATAATATCAAAGCAATTTCCCTTGAAGGGCTGATGGTTGTAGTTTGTGACTACGGGGGCCACTTTATTTGATATGCTGCGTATGCCCCGGGCCTGGCCGACATCTGGAACAGCAGCAGCTACGGCTGTTTCCACACTTTTTGCAACCTGGCTTGCCGTAATATGATCCGGGCCTATGTTCAACACTTTCATATCAGGACCCAGACCAGTGCGTGTTACAAATGCATCCCGGTCATATACTGCGTATGGCATCAATTGAAGCTAATAGCAAACAATATGTTTTAATCTTGCGTTTTGGTGATTTTTCAAATTAATCGTGAAAATTATTTAGAAAACTTTAAGTTAGATTGATAGGAAGTCACATTCCTATAAAACCCTTTTTGTACTGGTCAGTACAAGGATTGTAAAGAATGTGGAAGATACGCGTAGACCACATCAACTATCAATTACATTGGAGGATGGGAATAAATGCATAAAGAAGAACTAATCCAGCTTCACACTCTAATGACGCAGATGAAAAAGTACTTTGAAGAAAATGGATCGGACAATGGTTTTAGTATTTATGATAACTTGGGTATAAGTCCGGTTCATGTTCATAGGAGTAAAGCTGAGCATAAACATGCCATTTTTGTTTTGGGTAGCGAAATTGCAAGTGTGATTTCAGATGACGAATTTTCAGGTACTGGAAGGACGTCTGCACGAATGAACCAGCTTGCAGAAAAGGCGCAAAGTGAGGTAAACCTGTAAAGTAGATAACCAATTAATAAATATTTATTGTAAGTTTATATATAATATTTATTCTGTATTTATATATTATTGCCATTTTACAGGAACAACATTTTAGTTATTTACTGGAAAAAGGTTCTACTTTATAGTAGTCCTTTTTTCATTTTTTTTCTTAAATCATCCGGGAATTGTTCGAAAATTATTTCAGTCAATACAACCCTTATAGAGTTTTTACTTTATAATTTGGATTTGATGCTTGATGCATGATATAAAATTGGAAACGACCGCCCTGGTCCTGACAGCCGAGATATATAACAGGACCAAGGATTTGATAGCAGACGACCTTCCCACTGAACTCAGGAAATACTACTGGGACATAAAGGAAAAAACGGTACTAAGGCCTATGAATGTCACTGCCAGGGACCTGGAAGAACTTCTTGATATTCATGACCCCCAGGAGATTGCAAGTTTTTTACCTTTTATGGAATATGAAGAGTTCGGGCAGAAAATAAGACTTACCGTCTTTGACATCGCTGCCAAATGGCTTGCAAAACAGGAGCATGGAGCCGAATATATCAAGAACAATCCGGTGC
>Ga0255432_1134_pt1 | contig 12422 bp, 10 predicted proteins | sample ANMaggSeSYBR02I6_FD_182656 | JGI IMG/M metagenome (GOLD analysis project Ga0255432, IMG submission 182656) | Sediment cell enrichment communities from methane seep in Santa Monica Basin, California, United Staets - ANME aggregate JGI... | ecosystem: Environmental > Aquatic > Marine > Cold seeps >...
AAGCCATTTCAGGGCTTATGTTACTCTGACCTTTAATCAGGCGCAAAAAGGTGGATGGCGACACCTTGAGTTTTAAGGCAACGCTACGATAGCTTATGTTAAATGGCTCCAGATATACTTCCCGGATAAACTCTCCGGGATGAGGTGGATTATACATACCCATTAGTGATAATCCTCATAATCGACAACATATACGTATCATTTTATTGGCGACTTATTTGGTGCTCTGATACGTCTAAAGGATATGTCCTTATCAATATTTCGGCAGATATGCCTAACCCTTTTTGAAGCTTTCTTATCATTTGGAGCGACATTGATCGTTTTCGATTTAGTATTTCTGAAACACGAGCTCTGCTACCAAGATATGCTTCAAGGTCTCTACGAGTAAGGCATTGGCTCTCCATTTGGTGAATGATTGCTACGATTGGATCAGGTGGGCCAATAGGATAGTGTTTTTCTTCGTAAGCCTCTACTAATGTTGTTAGAATATCTAATTTGTCACCTTCAGGGGTATTAAGATCAGCCTCCATTAAATGTTCAATTTCAACTAAAGCTGCGTTGTAGTCTCTTTCTGTTTTGATTGGTTTAATATCCATAAAATTACCTCATGTTGTGGTTGTATCAATCTTGTCATATTCATTATGTGTACCAATAAATCGAATGTAAACAATTTGGTGCGGGTAATTGATAGATACTACAAGACGATATTGTTTTCCCTTTATGTTGAATATAACACGATTGTTGGCAACAAAACTGGCATTACGGTAATCTTTTTTAACATCACTTGTTGATTCCCAATCAGCTTGTTTTGTTTTTGTGTGCCAAGCCCGCAATGCCTGTTCAGCCTCTGGATGAATTTCCCAGAATTCTCTATGCATTTTTTTTACTATTATCCTCATGTCGATAATATAGCATGCTTCCAATTTGGGAGCAAGTATTTTTTGAGAACGTGGCCCTCAGTTGCGGCTATGGAGCGCCAGCGGAATAGCCGTCAAGCGCAAGGCGTGGTTCGGAATTCTCCGTTGTTGTCAGCCACTTTTCCTACAGGTATCTCTCAGTGAGATACCGGACATACTCATGATGGTCTGAAAGCAATTGATTTGCTAATGTGGTAATCAGCTCTTGATAGGTGAGCGAATGGAACTTGATTCCGTCTTTTCTTGCCACCTTAGCAAACTCTGCGACTTCATCTTGATGATAATTTCCTTGTTCACCAAGGACGTTGTACCACAGGTATAATAGCCGGAACCCATCTCGCCCGAATTGCCGCTTCATTGCAAGGATGTGTTTTATCAGCTGCGCCGGGTGAAGATGTTTGAACTCTTTGTCATCTGGAGATATGCGCTGTGCAAACGCTCGCAACTTGGGAATGTCGTCCCAAATATCACCACAATCCAAGTACTTCTTTTTAAGTCCACCGTGCTTGTGTGATCCGTACGCCTCAGAGAACTTACACTCAATGGCAAACCGCTGAATTTTTGCCTCGGGCTTGTTGTGAATACCGACATCGATATTAGGATGGAAACCAAAGCTGTCATTGATCGGATACTTCTCCTCGAATTGTATATCACAAGAAACTTCCGATCCTCGTCTGCAAAAACCGCACGCAGCGGCAATCACTGGAACAGCCGAGATGGACTTCCAGTATTGAAATACATTGACCCCCAATGCCGAGGATGAATGTATGGCCTGCATTTTACCGGGAAAACCAGCGGAGCCGAGTTCGCCACCATCACCTTCAGAAAACGATTTGCGGACATCCGGAAGGAGGGGCTGAAAAAGATTATCGTCAAGGTCTTTCGTGTACGCAAGGCGGCCACGATTCTTGGCCCATTCAGTCTGTTTTGTCAGAATGTATTGATATCCGTTCATTCTTCATTCCGAACTTTGATATAGCGGGCCTAAAAGCCCGATTTATTTTCGTGCATTATTGCTTGCGAAAAAGATAATAGGTCAAAAAATTTGCGGGCTGTGCGGTTAGGATTGAGTTTTAAATAAGTTTTCCATTTGGGAATATACTGCCTGTAGGAGGGGTTTTAACCCCGACCATATATTAGTAAATTTACATTTGTTGGTGATCTGCATCAATAGGTCGCGGTTAAAACCGCTCCTACATTATTTCTGATTATAACAAATTTTGGAGAGATGACGATTGACAGCTAATGGCTAACCGCACAGGTTGAAAATTTGTGCTATCGAAATTCGGGGATTGAGCTGTCAGATCAGAAGGTGTTTTGAGTTGTCTTGTAACTGTGTTAAATCAAGAATAGATCAGGTCTGTTTTATCGATATTATTTTTTTGTGTTGTCTATAACCGAGGCTTCCTGCATGGTTCTCAGCTTTGCCAGTTCCCATATATAATCATACAGATGAAGGCCCTTGCTGGCGGCTATTATTTCTCCATCTTCCACACCTATCTCCTCTGCCATATACTCTTTTAACATCTGTATGGCTCCGAGATTAGCCGGAAAGCCTCCCCACAGATCCCACGATCTGAAGTAAACCATAAAATGAAGCTTTCCATAGCGGATTCGGGTATCAATTCCACGCAGGCAGGGAGGATCTTTTAGATATAAAGCCTCTGGATTACCCACTGTCATATATGCCTGGTTTGTACCGTGGCCATCTTCTTTATACATGCGGATTACTTCTGCTATCTGTGACTCAAGATACTGACCATAAGTGTAGTCCTCACCAGGTTGTTTCTCGGATGTCATAAGATAAGGAAGGTACTCTTCTAAGTATCCATCGGCTACAGGGTTTGGAATTCCCAAAGATGGAGGTATGTCGGGAAGAAGCGGGCGTATGCCGGGATGTTTTATGTGAACGGTTATATAATCAAATTCAAGTCTCTCTTGTCCCTCATAACTACCCCTGTCTATTTTATACCTGTGCCCTCTATTTATGATGCTGTAAACGCCTTGATACCAAGCGTCCGGTATGTCCCTGGCTTCTATTGATATTATATTCAGCATATTATATAACTACTTGGGTTGTCGGGTTCACAGTTCACGGCTGGATCTTCATGTTTCTCAGCGGATGTGGTGAAATCAGCTTATGAGAAATCGGTTTAAATATCCAGCGAGCTAACATCAAGAGCGTTGTTCTGTATAAACGCTCTTCTTGGCTCAACCTCTTCTCCCATAAGAATGGTAAATAATTGATCGGCTTCAACAGCATCTTCTACTTTGACCTGAAGCAGGATTCTTTTTTCAGGATTCATGGTTGTCTCCCACAACTGATCAGGATTCATTTCACCAAGACCCTTGTATCTCTGAATGCTCATTCCTCTTCTGCCTTCTTCTATCATATATGAAAGCAGGCTCTTCCTGTCTTCAAGTTGTATAAAATCTTTATCGTTGTCTTTGGCAGCTACAAGGAAAGGCGGGTTGTATTTGAATATTTTTTTGCCAACCACCATGCTTTTCTGAAATATTGATGAATATATAAGCTCCCTTCCTATTTTAATCTGCCTGATGTCTTTGTCTGATAGTTTTTTTATAAAACCGTTTACGGTTCTCTCTTCGCCCGGTGAAACATTAAATTCGTATAAACCTCGCTCTTCATTAAAATCCAGTTCGCCGGTAAAATAACCTTTTTCCCTCAGAGCATTTTTTAACCGCAGCATCTTTTCTTTGTCACTAAGAAATTTTTTATCCTCGACCCCTTCCTTTATTAATAATTCCACTAAACCTAAATTAATATCGCGCATTTCCAGTTTTTGAATATTGGCAAAATATTCGGAAAGATTTCCAATAAAAACATATAGGTTGTGCTCTTTTAGTATCTCTTTTTCGTCACCGAATTTTATGGCTTTATTATTACAGACCCTTTTTAAAACATAATCATTATATTCAGGCTCATCTTTCAGATACATAGCGTTTTTGCCTTTTCCTACCCTGAAAAGTGGAGGCTGGGCTATATATAAATATCCATTATCAACTATATCATGCATCTGTCTGTAAAAGAATGTTAAAAGCAGGGTTCTGATATGGGAACCATCAACATCGGCATCCGTCATTATAATTACTTTATGATACCTGATTTTTTCTATATTGTATTCTTCTGCCCCAACGCCCGTACCGAGCGCTGTGATCATGTTCTTAATTTCTTCACTTCTGAGAATTTTATCAAACCGCGCTTTTTCAACATTTAATATTTTTCCTTTTAAAGGAAGTATGGCCTGAAATTTTCTATCTCTACCCTGTTTGGCCGAACCACCGGCTGAATCTCCTTCTACAAGAAAAAGCTCTCTTAGTGAAGGGTCTGAAATCTGGCAATCAGATAGTTTTCCAGGAAGGGTTGAATCTATTAAAGAACCCTTATTTCTTGCAAGATCTCTTGCTCGTTTTGCTGCATCTCTTGCTCTTGCTGCATCAACTGATTTCGCGATTATCTTTTTAGCTGTGTTTGGGTTTTCTTCTAAAAACACACTTAATTTTTCATTAACAAGCGACTCAACAAGGCCCCTTACTTCGCTGTTTCCAAGTTTTGTTTTTGTTTGTCCTTCAAATTGAGGCGATTTTATCCTTACGCTTATTATTGCCGTCAAACCTTCTCTTACATCGTCTCCGCTTAATTTTACCTGAAAGTTTTTTGGAAGATTTCCACTTGCAATATATTGATTTATTGTTCTTGTTAAGGCTGTTTTAAAACCTATAAGATGAAAACCTCCCTCAATTGTATTAATATTATTTGCAAAAGAGAATATTTTTTCCTTAAAAGTATCATTGTATTGAAGAGCTACTTCGATATGAACGTCATTTTTAACTCCTTCGACGAAAACAGGTTTATGTAAGGGTGTATGTAGTTTATTAAGGTATTCAACAAATGAAGATATGCCCCCCTCATAAAAAAACTCGGTTTTATTATCTGCGCGCTCATCTTCTATGGTTATTCTTAACCCCTTGTTTAAAAAAGCGAGTTCCCTTAATCTTCGAACAAGTATATCAAAACTGAAATCGTCTGAGTTTAATATCCCCGTGTCCGGAAAAAAATGTATTTTTGTGCCTCTTTTGTTTGTTTTACCTAAGACTTTTAATTCACTTGTTTTTTTTCCTTTTTCGTATGTCTGATAATAAATATTCCCATTATGGTAAATTTCAAGCTCAAGAAATTTTGATAACGCGTTGACCACAGAAACCCCTACACCGTGCAGACCGCCCGAAACCTTATAAGAATTGTCATCAAATTTTCCTCCTGCATGAAGTTTGGTCATTACAACCTCTACTGCAGAAATCCCCTCTGTTTTATGTATCCCTACCGGAATACCTCTTCCATTATCTTCTACACTTACGCTGTTATCAGTATGAATTGTAATATTAATAAGATCACAATAACCCGCCATAGCTTCATCAATACTATTATCAACAACTTCATAAACAAGATGATGAAGCCCTTCAATATCGACATTCCCGATATACATTGAAGGCCTTTTTCTAACAGCTTCCAGGCCTTCAAGTATTTTTATATTATCTGCTGTATATGTTTCTATTTGTTTATTCATATTCTCATCGGCATAACTACACTTAAAAAACTTTTATCATTTTCACCCTCAATCAAACAGGGTCTTTCTTCATTAACAATATTAATATTTATTCTATCATCATTAATTACATTTAATGTTTCAATAAAATATCTTGGATTAAAAGCGACCTCTATGGGCTCTCCTTTGAACTCTATTGATATTTCTTCTTTTGATTCACCTATATCGGGATTTGTGGTTGTTATAGCAAGCCTTTTGTCTGAAAAATTAAAAATTGCGCCCTTATAATTTTCTGAAGATAAAATAGACATTCTCTTAAGCATCATAAGAAATAGTTTTTTATCAAGATTTATTGTATAGGTATCTTCCTTGTTTACAATATCCTTATATTCAGGAAAATCACCTTCAAGAAGTCTTATAATAATTATCTCTTTATCTTTTTTTATTACAAAATTATTATTTTTAACGCCAACCTGAACAACTCCTTCACTGATTAGAAATTTTGAAACTTCATTTAAACCTTTTTTTGGAATTATAATTCCAATGTCAGATGGTAAATCAATGTCTGTTTCATAAATATAATCAACTGATGAAAGTCGACTTCCATCAGTTGATACCATTTTGACAATTTTTTCATCTTTATTAATAATTGTTTCAAAAAACACACCATGAATATGAGCCCGCTTATCTTCTGTAGCTCCACTTATTACAACAGATCTATCGATCATTAATTTAAGAAATTTTGAATCAATCTTAAAAAAATCAACATCTTTTATATTTGGACTATCGGGAAATTCGGAAGGATTCATACCAACTATATTATATTTGACGTTTTCATTACCAATCTCAATCCAATTATTTTCAACTTCATTAATATTAATTTCATTAACAGGAAAATCTCTTACAATTTCATAAAGTTTTCTTGCATTAATAGCCACGGTACCTTCTATTTCAATTAATGCGGGATAAATGCCCTCGAAGCCGGTTTCAAGATCGGTTACTGTAAGGATTATTTCTGAATCAGATGTTCTAATTAATACAGCTTCGGTTATTGCAAGATTACTTTTACGCCCAGTTAAACCCTGAATTTTTGATAATACATCAATAATATCATTTTTGTTTACAGTAAACTTCATATCTATTCCTTAATAAATATAATAGTTATATTAATAATATAGTATTGTTTATAAGTATAATAACTTTTTAATTATTTAATTTTATTGATAAAATAATAATTATTTTTAATGAAGAAATATAACTAATATTGTTTTATAATAATAGTTATATAAACACTATATTTTATATTGTTTATAAAACACAAATTTTAGACAAATTATTATATCATTTTTAACAATTTTTTAATTATAATACGTAAGCATTCACGGAACGTTGAAATTAGAAATTTGGCCTTCATGTTTTTGTACTATTAATGAACGCATTCAATATCTGATAACGCTTCTGTTGGTTTGTAAATATCCAGATCGTAAACTCGTTTCATTTCTCCCAAATTTCTATTTTCCAATTTCAAGCCGTGAACGGCTACTATAATACTATATATTGTATTTCTATCTTTTTAAGATAGAATATATATACTGTTTACAGAGTAGTTACAAGAGATTTTTAAAAATAAAATAAATTTTTTAGTAACACTTTAGCGCTTTTAAATATTATTTTTTTGGACAGGATTAACAGGATAAACAAGATTTTGTTTCAAGTGAACCAACGAGGTTAAATCTTACTTTGGCTATCCAGTAAATCATAAAAATCATCGGTTGTACATGTAGAGTTTATAACCAAATGTGTTATGGTTTTTAGGTTTAATTATTAATTTTCGTGAATGAAAAGTTGAAATCAAACGTAAAGAATAAAGATTTTAATGAGGATTTACAGGATGAGTTTTAATCCTGAATATTCTGTTAATCCTGTCAAAGAAGTCTTTTTGAACGACCTAAATTATTACAATAAACTTTTTAACGGTTTATTAAAATTAGGAATTTTGATTTATGAAATTTATTACAGATCTTCATGTTCATTCTAAATTTTCAAGAGCAACATCAAAAAACATGGACCTTGAGAATTTATATATTTCAGCTCAACTTAAAGGAATAACGGTTATCGGAACCGGTGATTTTACACACAATGGATGGTTTTCGGAAATAAAAGAGAAATTACAGCCAGCCGAGGAAGGACTTTTTAAACTAAAAGATGAATTATCTCAAAAATGCGATGAAAAAGTTCCATTATCATGTCGCAATAAGGTCCGCTTTCTTTTAACTTCAGAAATCAGCAATATATATAAGAAAAATAATAAAACCCGAAAAAATCATAATCTTGTATTTATGCCTGATCTTGATTCCGTAAATAACCTGAATTTAAAGTTAGATAAAATTGGAAACATAAAATCAGATGGAAGGCCCATTCTTGGTTTAGATGCCAGGGATCTTCTGGAGATAGCTCTCGAAACATCAGAATCAGCACTCTTTATACCCGCTCACATATGGACCCCCTGGTTTTCGCTTTTTGGTTCAAAATCAGGTTTTGATTCCATTGAAGAGTGTTTTGAAGATCTTTCTAATTATATTTATGCTGCAGAGACGGGTCTTTCTTCAGATCCACCGATGAACTGGAGGGTTTCGGGGCTGGACGGTCTTACGCTTGTATCAAATTCTGATGCTCATTCCCCTTTTAATCTCGGGAGGGAAGCGAATATTTTTAATACAGATCTTTCTTATCCAAATATTATATCGGCAATAAAATCAGGTAATCCAGGAGAATTTTTAGGAACTTTCGAGTTTTATCCTGAGGAGGGGAAGTACCATCTTGACGGACACAGAAAATGCAAGGTTTGTTTAAAACCAGACCAGAGTATAGCAAATAACGGCTTGTGTAATGTATGTGGAAAACCCCTGACCCTCGGCGTATTATACAGGGTAGAAGAGTTGGCGGACCGACCCGAAGGTCTAAAACCTGAAAAATCACTGCCATATTATAGTATTGTTCCTCTCGCGGAAATACTGTCAGAAATTTTAAATGTAGGTCCAAAATCTAAAAAGGTTCAGCGAAAGTATATGGCTGCACTCGAATCTCTTGGGCCTGAATTTAAAATACTTCATAAGCTTTCTATAAAAGATGTTGAAAAAGCCGGTATTCCTTTACTTGGAGAGGCCGTTAACCGGATGCGCGAAAAAAGAGTTACAGTCTTTCCCGGCTATGATGGGGAATATGGAAAGGTAAAAATTTTCAGACAGGGCGAGAAGGAAAAACTTCTGGGACAAAAACAACTATTCATTGTTCCTGAAAAGACAACTTCCCTTGTTGCAGACAGTTTAGTTAAACCCGGACAGTATCAAAAAATCTGTAAAATTCCCAAAAAACCGGACCAGACAAAATATAGCAAGCAAAAGCAAACAGTAGCTCCGCTTAATAAAGACCAGCTTAAAGCAGTTAAGTATAAAAAAGGCCCACTATTGATTGTAGCCGGCCCGGGCACAGGTAAAACACTTACGCTTACGCACAGAATTGCTTATATCATCAGAGAAAGAAAAGTTTCGACCGAGAATATACTTGCTGTAACATTTACAAATAAAGCAGCCCGGGAAATGAGGGACAGGCTCTTATTATTAATAGACAGCTCAAAAGAGCTGCCCGAAGTTACTACATTTCATTCTTTTTGTTTTAAAATCTTAAAAGATCTGAACAATGATAAAAATTATACGATAATAGATGATTATGATCGAAAGGCACTAATAACAGAGGCAATAAAACAGGCTGAAATTAAAGGAAATAAAGTTTCAACAAAACCCTCAACCCTGTTAAATATGATTGTTTTTGCCAAGCAGAATATACTTTCCCCGCAAGACAATTTAAAAGAAATAAATGAGTCGGAATTAGAAGAACTTTCAGCTATCTATAAGGAATATCAAAACATTTTATCAATTCAGGAGCTATACGATTATGAGGATTTGATTTTTAATCTGGTAAGACTGTTGGAATCAGATATGGACTTTTGTAAAAAATATCAAGACAAATACAAACATATATTTATTGACGAATATCAGGATCTAAACCAGGGACAATATAGAATTATAAAAGCCCTTACAAATCCTGACAGTAATATATGTGTTATAGGTGATCCCGACCAGTCAATATATGGATTCAGGGGTTCAGATGTTCGTTATTTTAAGAACTTTCTTAGAGACTACCCCGAAGCAAAGGCTATAAATCTAAATCAAAACTATCGATCAACCGAAACCATACTTGAGGCATCATACCAGACCATAAAAAACTATAGAGATTTCAATGCATTGGGTTCGGCCCCACGTGTTTATTCTGATATTAAAGGGACAAAAACAATAAATATTATTGAGCTTGTTTCGGAAAAGGCCGAGGCAGTAGCTATTGGCAAGATAATCGAAAAAATGGTGGGAGGAATTGGATTTCATTCTATTGACTACGGAAGCGTTGATAGTTCTTGTACAAAAAAACAGATGGGTTTTTCTGATTTTGCCGTGTTGTTTAGATCCTGGATTCAAAGCAAGATCATTGCAGATGTTTTTGATAAGGCTAATATTCCATATCAGATAATAAGCAGAGAAAATGTTTTTAATTCAAAGGGTGTTTCAGAGCTGTTATCTTTTTTGAAAATAATTAACGGGAGAGGTTCTTATGTTGATTTTGAAAGAATTATAGATTTAACAAAACCAGGTATCGGTAAAAAAACCCTAATAATATTCAAAACATGGTGTTATAAAAACAAATTTTCGCTTAAAGAAGCTATGTTAAAAACCTGTCGTTTTCCTGTTGATGCTATGAGCAGGTCAAGCCAGCAGAAGCTTTATGGTTTTATTGTTAACATCTTAAAAATAAAAGAAAAGATTAAAGACTTGAGCCTTGAGGAAAAGCTTTTGTATTTATCTGAAAAAACAAAAATCAAAGATATAATTACAGAACAAGCCTTAAACGATATAATTGTTGTGACACGTAATCCGGATGTAAAATCCAGCGACTTTTTTTCATCAATAGCGCTTAATACAGATACGGATATTTATTCCTCCCGGGCAGAAAAAGTTTCACTGATGACCATGCACACAGCTAAAGGTCTTGAGTTTCCGGTAGTTTTTATTGCCGGCTGCGAAGATGGGTTTATACCGATGAAAAAATACGGAGATGAAGAACCGGACATTGACGAAGAAAGAAGGTTGTTTTATGTAGCAATGACTCGTGCAAGAGAAAAACTTTATTTTACATATGCAAAAAAACGCAGGGTTTATGGAAAGATGATTGCAAGAGAGGTTTCTCCGCTTATAAACGATATAGAAATAAGCTTAATAAAACATGAAGAGAGCCGTTTTAAAAAGACAAAAAAGAAAACAGGAGTTCAGTTAAAATTGTTTTAATCGTAAAAATTCACCACGGAACGACACGGAGTTTCACTGAAAAATGAAAATATCTAATGAAACAACTGCTGAAGAAGCTATAGATATGTGGCGCAGTAAAGACCCAAAAGAACAATTACGACGCATTCGGCCGGCAATTGAAGCTCTGGAACTAAACCAGATGCATTATGAAAATAGAGAAAACGAGAAAGGAGTTATAAGATCTGAAAACGCAATAGATATACTGATCCAGAGAAGAAAAGAAATAGAGTCCGAGCTATAAATCACATGTATTTTTTACTCGACCCGCACCAATCTCTTGCGAAAAGTCTCGACATATCCATTGGTATGCCTACGATTTTCGCAAACCTTGCTGCATCAAGACCTTGGCACATTTCTTCGCAAAAAATCGCTCAACTTAGTTAATATAAGGTGTTGACCTTAAAGTTGATGGTCTCGTAAAAAGTCGGAAAATCGATTTCTTACCACAATATGTAGGTATAATACAGGACAATTACGCTATATGTTGCGGTCAAAATAAAATGTTGGGACTTTTTACGAGACCATCAAAGTTGTTTTTATTTAATATCGCAGAAAAATTAATCAAATAGATTACCTGCGTATGGTAGCCGTTGCCGTCTTGCCTAATAAACGGTATTAATTGGAGATTAATTTGAGCGACTTCAAGTTATCACAGAAAAACACGCCCCCATTCTTCCAACTAAAACCAGCACGCAGGGATACCTTAAAGATTAGCACTGAAAAGAAAAAATAAAAGTTCAACAAAGCGTTACTTAAAGATAATATTCCTGATTAGAAAAAAGGTTGCTTAATGTCAAAAGTGCGAAAAGATGAAGTTCGTGAGAATCGTATAATAATGGAAATTGTTGTCGATGCTTATGGATCAGAAGAACAAGCAATGGGGTGGTATTATTACCTTGACGATACGTTAAGTTTTCCTTTTCTCTCTAAATGCATTACTAAAAGAGCGATATCACCTCTAAGAGTTGGAGATGAAGTCGAGGTGATAGGTATGGCTCCAGAAGAAGAATGTGAACATGAGATGTTCGTTATAATGCGGTGGGAAAGGAATGGCCTGGCGGTTCCTTTGATGCAGCTCGAATTAATTCATGGGAATGATCAAACCCGAGAAGCCATCGAAGACTGGCATTATTGGATTAATAGAGGATATCAGTTTGGATAGAAAAGTTCGTGTATTTAACCTGTTTAGAGATAGATATTCGCAAAATCCGCCCAACCTGCCACTGACTTCTGCGTTCGGTGGTAGAACATATGAGCCTAAAAAATATTAAAAAAACCAGATTTGCCTTTGGTGAGGTAAAAACAAGCAAAGAAAAAAAGACACCCCCTACAAATTGTACGATATGGCGATCACTCCCTGAACAGGCAGTTGACCGATCTTCGGGACAACAAACCTCTGCGGGACAGAGCTGTCGTTTATCTGGGACATAGAGCAATAACGTCCGACTGGCAAGGAACATATCAGAACGCCGCAAAAAATTTTGCTTCGGAAACGCTGATCTCGAAGCTGCATCACATTC
>Ga0255432_1135_pt1 | contig 12395 bp, 14 predicted proteins | sample ANMaggSeSYBR02I6_FD_182656 | JGI IMG/M metagenome (GOLD analysis project Ga0255432, IMG submission 182656) | Sediment cell enrichment communities from methane seep in Santa Monica Basin, California, United Staets - ANME aggregate JGI... | ecosystem: Environmental > Aquatic > Marine > Cold seeps >...
CGATGCATCATTAAGCTGTGATCCGCATGGAAATATAACCAGTTATAAGTGGGATTTTGGAGATGGGAATACAACAAATACAACTGAAAAAGTAATAATACATTCCTATACTCTAGAAGGTGATTATGACGTTAATTTGACTGTTGACAATAAGAGTGCTGTAATAGGTTCCACAATTATTCAGGTATCAGTCCAACAGTCAATACCGCCCAAAGAACAATGGAATATGACCTATGGAGGAACTGATGACGATCTTGCAAAATGTGTTCAGCAAACCTCTGACGGCGGTTATATCCTTGCCGGAGATACTTTTTCATATGGTGCCGGGATTTTGCTGGTAAAAACCAATCCAGTTGGAAATAAACAGTGGAAGCAAACATTTGGAGGAAAATATCACAGTCAGGCGGGAGCTAACTCGGTCCAGGAAACAACTGATGGCGGTTATCTCATCGCAGGTGATATAAATTTCTATAATAATGGTTCGCATTTTCTCTGGCTTGTGAAAACTGATTCAAACGGGAATGAGCAGTGGAATAAGATATACGGTTCAGGTGATTATGATATTGCCTCCTCAGTTGCACAGACTTCCGATGGCGGTTATATTATAGCAGGATCAACTTTGCGTCATGGTAAATTCAATTTTTGGGTTCTGAAAACAGATCCGAATGGAAATGAACAATGGAATAAAATCTATGGAAATAGGGGAGAGAATTATGCATATTCTGTTGTTCAAACCTCAGATGGTGGATATATTATTGCAGGACGTGCATCTTCATATGCGGGGATGCTTGTAAAAACCGACGCAAACGGAAATGAACTGTGGAGCAAGATATATGGAAGGTATGGCAGTGAGGCAAACTCAGTTATACAAACCATGGACGGGGGATATATCATTGCAGGAAATACTCATAGTGGTCGAGATTTCGATTTTTGGGTGTTAAAAACAGATTCAAAAGGCAATGAACAATGGAACAAGACCTATGGAGGGAGCAATTCGGATGAAGCAAAATCAATTATACAAACTTCTGATGGCGGCTATATCATAGCTGGAAATACTTTTTCATACGGTGCAGGGGATCTGGATTGTTGGGTTGTCAGGATAGATTCGAATGGAAATATGCAATGGCACAATAGTTTTGGCGGAACTGGCTATGATGAAGCTTACTCTGTTAAGGAAACATCTGACCACGGCTATGTCATTGCAGGACTTAAGGATTCATACAGTAAGAATAGCTTTGATTTTTGGCTGATAAGACTGGAAAGTGAGCAGATGATAAATGAAGAAGAACCAATACAATCCAAAGAAATAGCAATCCATACTGGGAATATATCACAATCAATGAATAATTCATCACACACACCCAACTCGGACAAGCCGAAACCAAAAAGGTAATTTACCGTTATCTTTCGATGCTCCCGACACTGTGCCATTTTTCAGTTATTTTTAAGACGCTGATTCACGCAGATTTACGCTGATTTAAGGTTGCATCTGCGTAAATATACGTCTAATATAATTGTTGAAATCACTGGATTTTGAAACTGTACCGTTGTTCTTATAAGATTTAATAGTCAATCATAGATCAGGTGAAATAAAATGGTAATGGCTCCATTCATTGAGCACTACGCTGACCAGATATCTGGTACATTATCTTGCTTTGATCGTATTGTAATAAGAGGAACACTTCCTGGATTCAGCTATTCTGAAGGAATGACACGTTACTTAAATGTAAATCATATTCGAATTTTCGATTATCCAATGTTCACTAATCCATTGCGGACAGATTTACGTGATAATGCTGAACAGATTGCAAAAGAAAACAGTTTAAAAATAGAATACATAAAAAAAAAGAATTTCCGTAAAGAATCAAAAATCAAAAAAATACTCGAAACCCGTGGTAACCAACCTGGTTTGGTTCATATATTCTCTGCAATGGAACCCTGTCAGACCTATAAACCTTGGCATAACAAAGAAACACATAGAACATATCTCAAGCCAAGTACAGGTAAATGCATACATTACTACTTCTATTTTATCGATGAAGAACTTGGTCTTTGTTATGTACGTGTACCCACTTGGTGTCCTTTTCAACTACAGATGTACTTCAATGGACATAATCTATTAGCCAATCAATTAAAGGAAAACGGGATAGATTACAAAATGCTCGAAAATGCTTTTGTTGACATTGAAGACTTTGATAAAGCCCAAGAATTAGTAAACAACTTCAGTGTGGAGACATTGCACCGCAAGTTAGATTCTTTCGCTAAGCAATACTGTCCTTTCATCAAACAGTTTAATTTGAGTTATCGCTGGAGCATTATGCAAGCTGAATATGCAACAGATATCATATTCAAACGGCAAAAAGACTTGAAAATCATCTACGAAAATCTCACACGCACAGCAATTCATACAGTTAAACCAAAGCACATTGCTACATTCCTTGGAAGAAAACTACATGGAAACTTTCAGGGTGAAATGGGTAATGATTATAGCACACGAATCGAAGGGACGAGAATCAAGCACAGCATGGGCTCAGTCTCGATTAAAATGTATGACAAGTTTTCACAGGTTCTTCGTATTGAAACAACTGTCAACGATGTATCCTTTTTTAAGCACTACCGGATGGTAGAACATCGCGACGGAACAACTTCTAGGAAACTGGCTAACATGAAGAAAGGAATTTACAGCCTATCAGTTTTGAGAGAAATGGTAGAGAATGCTAATCAACGATATATTGAGTTCATTTCAGCCATAGATGACACGAGTGTAGGTGTCAATAATTTAAATAAAATTTCAAGAACGGTTGTGAGAGACAATAGATCGTACAGAGGATTTAATTTCTTTTCGGATGAAGATTTGGAGATGTTGGAAGTCTTAACCAGTGGAGAATTTAATATCAGAGGATTTCAGAATAAGAATCTTCAACAAATGGTGAAGGATAAAACAAGCTCTCAGATTTCAAGAATCATAAAGAGACTGCGAGTACACGGATTAATCAAAAAGATACCAAGTACATACAGATACCACTTGACAAAACTTGGAAAATATGTAATTACCATGGGATTGAAATTGAAAGAGATTGTGATTATTCCAGAGTTAAACTTTCAAACAGCGGCGTGATTTTCGTGCCAAAAAAAGACGAAAATATCTTGTAAGATACTAATATAAGAGGTTTTGAATTTTTTTATTCTGTTAGCAGCATATTATCAATATGTTATTTTCTGTATTATAAAAGAAATAATAAAAGGAGTGTGTAATATGAACAGTAAAACAAGATGGATAACCATATTTTTGTTAATCGAACTCGCCTTGGCAGGTTCTGGAAATAGTATATATCTTGACTTTCAAAGATGTAGTGAAAAACACTATCAAGCAACCCAATAAATGTATGACCTATCAAAACATAAACTCTCTTGCTGTCGATTTACCTATTTTCCTATAAATTTCCCCAAATCCAACAAAGAGAACAACCTGGCTCGTCTTGCATCCATCTCCTCAACCACCAACTCAACCTTGCCACCCGTCTTCCCATGCACAAGAGCAACACTTATCCCCTCCAACTTCTGTGACTTTTTAATTTATTCTGGATAAATAGATCGTGGCAAAAAAGATTCACCGCAGAGGTCGCAGAGAGGCGCAAAGACGTGTTGTTTTCTCTGCGTGCCCCTGCGCTCTCTGCGGTTTTCTGAATCGTCCCAGTAAACGTGCATGAAATTCTTCGAATGACATGCACAAAAAGATGAAAGAACCCAAGGGTACTTTCATGCTAAATAATAAAAAGTCTCATCCTTCAGTAGCTAACACTTTTGTTCCAATGGTCAGTTAAAAAGTAATTTATCTCAGTCACATACTCCGGACTTTAATTGCCGAGACCTGTAAATAATACTCCACATCACGATTTTAGATCCTTTCCGCCAATATTTTACTCTGCCTGATCATCCTGAAGCTCCTCAGAAAAAGGATATTCCAACTTCAATTCTTTATAGGCCCATTTGAATTTTTCCTCGATAACTTCCGGGGTATAATCATCCGAAGGGCACTTTTCCAGCAGTTCGTATGCCCGCCTGCGCCTGTTGCCAAAGTTTTTATTGATCTCATCCTTATCCATCTTAATCTCTTTCCACCTTAGTACAATATCAGGCACGAGCTGGTCCAAGATCACTCTCAGACGTTTACAGGGGTAATCAATATCGTATATATCATCCTTCATAATTTCACCAATTAATAAGAGTAACCGAATTTATTTAATATTTTCTGGATATATAAAGTATAGGATTATATACTCAAGTTGATCTGGCCGAAAAGAGGATTTTGTTCATGCAAATTATAAGCAATATTAATTACAAATAAGATTATATTAGCTTTAGACAACAATCATTAATTAGAATATACACGGGAGGTATGAATTATTACAAGCGTAAAAACAACGCAGACGGAAAAGAACCTATTGACCGCTTTTGCAGGAGAATCACAGGCAAGAAACCGCTATACATTTTTCGCATCAGCAGCGAAAAAAGCCGGGTATGAACAGATATCAGCCATCTTCATAGAGACTGCTGATAATGAAAAAGAACATGCTGAAAGATTATTCAAATTCCTGGAAGGCGGGGAAGTAGAAATTACCGGTTCATTTCCAGCAGGTATAATAGGTGATACAGTATCAAATCTAAAGGCCTCAGCCGATGGCGAGAATTATGAACATACAACGATGTATCCACAATTTGCTGATGTAGCCATAAAAGAGGGTTTTTCTGAAATTGCAGAAGTGTTCAGAAATATCGCAGTGGCTGAAAAGGCACACGAAGAACGCTACCGTGCACTGATCGAGAATATTAAAAATAACATGGTGTTCAAGCGGGACACTGTCGTAAAATGGAAATGCCGTAACTGCGGATATATCCATGAAGGTACAGAAGCACCTGGGGAGTGTCCGGCATGTGCTCATGCAAGGGCATATTTCGAGTTGTGGACAAAGAATTATTAATTGACAGGTAGGAACATGAAAAGGATAGCATGGGGAATTACCGGTTCAGGTGACATGATACAGGAAACATATGATGTCATGGTCGATATAAAGAAAAAGACAGACCTTGAATTTATGGTATTTCTGTCAAAAGAAGGTGAAACTGTATTGAAATGGTACCGCATGTGGAACGACATACAGCGTGATTTTAACAACTTCAAGACAGATGCCGGGCCCAATTCACCTTTCATTGCCGGTCCGCTTCAGGTAGGGTTCTACGACCTGTTGCTGATCGCACCTGCAACAGCAAATACTGTGGCAAAGATCGTCAATGGAATTGCGGACAGCCTGGTCACAAATGTTGTGTCCCAGACCGCAAAAGGTGATACTCCTATCTATATACTGCCGGTCGATCAGGTCAGGGGTACTGTCAAAACAATAACTCCTACCGGAAAGAAGCTTGAGCTCAAGATGCGCAATGTAGATGTTTCCAATTCCGAAAGACTTGCGCAGATGGAGAATATCACAGTATTGAAAAGTCCTGAGGAGATATATGATATAATAGAAATGTAGAGGGAGTAGTTAAACTATAGAGGTGATATGAAATGGCAATATATCCCATATGCAAGATGGAAGTGGATGAATCAACAGCAAAGCACACTTCAGAATACAAGGGAAAGAAATATTATTTCTGTGCCCCTGGCTGCAAAGTGGAATTTGATAACAATCCGGATAAGTATTGTTGATATTTGAGTGATAATCGTATGATAATTGGATAATAATCGAGTGATAATCAGGTGATAGGCATGTCGAAAGATATAATGATAGAGTTTGAAGGATCAATTGATAATATTGCAACCCTTAAGGATGCAGTGAAAACCGCACTTACGATTGAACAGCAGGGACATAAGTTTTATCTTGATAAAGCAGGGACTTCAACTGGTATAGCTGCAAAGGATCTATTCAAATATCTGGCAGCAGAAGAGAGCAGGCATATAGAATATCTCAATGATTTTCTAAAAACCGGCCATTCATCTGGTTTCAATGAAGTTGCTCCACCAGATTTTACTCAGTCCTTTGCCAATGAGTTTACAGAGAAAAAACCGGGTGAGCTGGATGTACTGATGAGTGCTCTACGGTTTGAGAAAAAGAACGAGAATTTTTACAAAGAACTTGCAGTATGGACACACAATTCCGAAGAAAAGGAGTTCTTTGATATGATGTCATCTTTTGAACACGGACATGTGGAACTCATTGACGGTTTTATCGATGCTGCTTCACAGTTTCGAATGGAAACGTAGAATACGGGGCGTTATAATTGACAGATGAAGTAGAACCGCTGGCATTGGCCCGGGGTGTATACTGGGTGGGTGTGATAGACTGGAACTTAAGGGATTTTCATGGCTATGTAACCCCAAAAGGGACCACGTATAATGCATACCTGATAGTGGATGATAAAATTACGCTTGTGGATACTGTAAAAGCTGAGTTCTCAGCCGAGATGCTCAAACGTATAAGCCAGATAGTAGATCCTGCAAAGATCGACTATGTAATTGTAAACCATGTTGAAATGGACCATTCAGGATCACTTCCCGTAATCATGAAAGCAGCGCCAGACGCAACGATATACTGCTCAAAGAATGGCAAGGATGGTCTACATCTGCACTATAAGGCAGACGGCTGCAAGGACTGGGCCATTGAGGTCGTTAAAACAGGCTCTGAATTAAGCCTGGGCAGCAAGACCCTGATGTTTATCGAAGCCACCATGCTACACTGGCCTGATAGTATGCACACCTATATTAAAGAAGATAAGATACTGCTGTCCAATGATGCTTTCGGGCAGCATATTGCCACTTCAAAGCCTTTTGATGATGAAGTTGGAGACGTAATGGCAGAAGCTGCTGAATATTATGCAAATATCCTGATGCCCTTTGGCCGGATCATCCTGAAATACATTGACACTGTGAAAGAACTGGGCATTGACATCAACATGATCGCACCTGGCCACGGCATTATCTGGAGGCAGGATCCGGCAAAGATAATAGAAGCCTACGGGCGCTGGGCCAGAGGTGAGACTACTAAAAAAGTGCTGATCATCTATGATACCATGTGGGGCAGTACCCATACCATGGCAAAATCAATACTGGATGGTATAAAAGCGGCCGGGGTAGAAGTAAAACTTATAAACATTAGAAAGATCGATCTGAGCGGTATAATAACAGAGGTACTGGAAGCACCTGTGATCATGGTAGGTTCGCCAACTTTGAACAATGGTATATTTCCATCCGTTAGCGAATTATTAACACACCTTAAAGGATTGCGCCCAAAAGGCAAGCAAGCTGTGGCCTTCGGATCATATGGATGGGGCGGCGGTGCTGTAAAAGCAATGGAAAAAGAACTGGAAATGGCTGGATTTAAGTTGATCGAGCCAGGGATGCAGATACGATATCGGCCCGATGAGGAGGGAATAGCAGCCTGCCGGCAACTGGGTGAGCGGATGGCCGGGTTTGTATAATCACATTAACTGTTATAGAAATTGAGCAAGAAAATCCTCCCATCGGTTGGATTTACTTGAGTGTACATAGTCATACTTTATATACAGAAAAAATAAGAATATATAATGAAGGAGTGATATATAATGGCACAATCCGAAGATTTGGAAACTGAAATGTATGAGTGGGCTAAAGCGAATGCGTCAGAATCAGGGTACAAATTGAATCCTGATTATGACATTGTAATGACAGCCATAAAAGGTCTTGCCAACAATAAGAAAAAATATGGCGAAGTGTACTGTAGCTGCAGGGTAATTACAGGTGATAAAGAAAAAGATAGGAAGATCATCTGTCCTTGTGCATATCGCAGCAGGGATATGGATCGAAAAGGAGCATGTAAATGTGCACTGTATGTGAAATGATCTTCTTTTAATGGAATCGTATCTGGAAAGAAAAAGGAGGTATAATATGGTCAATTGGAAATGTTCGAACTGTGGATATACATTGGAAGCCGATGTACCGCCGGATCAATGTCCTTCATGTCACGAGAAATGCGAATTTATTGATGTCAGCTGCTACATTCCGGAGTGTGACACCGGTACTGGAGTTGATGACAGACTATAATAAAGAGGTGAAAATAGTATGAAATGTTATATCTGTGCAGAACAAGGAAAACATACCGATGCAGTGGGAGTATGTATTGTCTGTGGAATGGCAGTATGCCGTGAACACATGATCAGGGAGGAAACACCTGTCTGGGATGGAACATATCCGGTAAGATTAAAAACGGATCTGGAACATGTCAAACGAATAATCTGCCCGCCCTGCCATGCGGCATTAAAGGAAAATATTTAAGGTGGTGAAAGATATGCTAAAATGTTTTATCTGTGATGAAAAAAATAAGACAGAAGAAGCTGTTAGTATCTGCATAGTATGCGGCATGGGATTATGCATGGAACATGCTCGAAGGGCAGACCTGGAGATATGGGAAGGTCATTATCCTATGCCTGTGAAAACAATGAAATTTGATCTCCCACGTTTCTTATGCGAGTATTGTATAGAAGCAACATATATTGCAACTGATTAAGAATGAGTGTGATCTGAAAGGCTGTCAATAAAACGGGAGAAAAATACACATGCACCATCTGTGGAAATGAGGTGGAGTTAATGCAGGTTGGGGGAGGTACCCCGGTCTGCTGCGGAGAAGATATGGAATTGATGGGATAGTTTTGTTATGTTGAGGCCAAAAACTTTTATTTTGGGTGAATATTATGACGCAGGGTAATAATTCATAAATACATGTTGATAAGACACTGGATTGTATCAGGTTATTCTGTCCCATGCCCATCTTCAATGCCACAGGGTGCAATTGTGGCAAACGACGCATATAAGAAATTGAGGTTATCATAGTTGCAGGAATATGAGGTAAATAAATGGAGAAAAATGAAGGTACGGTTGACCGGGTTATTAGAGTAATTCTCGGATCCGTACTGATAATAGGACCTATGCAATTTGGTTTGTCTGGTGTACTGGCTATTATTATGATGCTGATAGGACTTATCATGTTGATAACTGGAATAATAGGACATTGTGGATTATACACTGTTATTGGAATCAATACTCTTAGGAAAAAAACCGATTAGATGGTATGACCGATTAGGTGGTATGACCGATTAGATGGTATAATACAGAATGGACCATTCCGGATATCTTCCGGCAATAATGATTATAGTGCCAGAGGTTAGACTAATAAGAAAGTGCTAAAGAGGCTTAAATTGCACAACCCCTCCCCAAAAACAATGTTATTATCATGCCAGGTGGCAATGAAGCAAGGAAATGGACTCCAAATGCTCTTATAAATGAAAAAAGTCCCTATTTATTACAGCATGCCTATAATCCGGTCGATTGGTTTCCATGGGGGAAAGAAGCACTATCACGTGCCAGAAATGAAGATAAACCCATTTTTCTAAGTATTGGATATTCTACCTGCCACTGGTGTCATGTGATGGCACGAGAATCATTTGAAAACATACAAACAGCTGATATCCTAAATGCAAATTTCATATGTATAAAAGTTGATCGTGAAGAGCGCCCGGACCTGGATGAAATTTATATGAGGTCCGTACAGATGCTTGCAGGTACTGGCGGCTGGCCTCTATCTGTCTTTCTCACACCTGATAAAACCCCGTTCTATGGCGGAACATATTTTCCACCTGAACCACGACACGGTTTACCTGCCTTCAACGATCTTTTACAGACAATTATTCAAATCTGGCGAGATGATCGAGAACAGATCAAGCAGAATTCCAAACATACCTTACAGCTTTTAAACAATTCCTATCTCCATAAACCTGGGATAAGGACTGAAACAATCTCAAGCGATCTGCTTGATAATGCTTATGAACAACTCATACTTCAGTTCGATTCTGACTATGGAGGATTTGGTACGGATATAAGATATGGTCTTGTGAAAATACCAAAGTTCCCACAGCCTGGTTTTCTTTCTTTTTTGCTTCGGTATTACCATCGTACCAAAGAGAAATCGGCATTGACAATGGTGGAGAAAACACTATATGCAATGGCAGAAGGTGGAATTTTCGATCATTTAGGTGGAGGTTTTCATCGATATTCTACTGATAACCAATGGCTAATACCGCATTTTGAAAAAATGCTCTATGACAATGCACTATTATCGAGAGTATATTTTGAGGCATATCAGATTACAGGTGACTCATTTTTTTCGCAGATAGGTAAACGGACACTGGATTGGGTAATACAAGAGATGACCAGCCCAGGCGGAGGTTTTTACTCAGCATTAGATGCTGATAGCGAAGGTAGTGAAGGTGCATTCTATGTATGGTCACCTACTGAGATAAATTCAGTTCTTGATAAAGAGCTAAGCGAAACCATCTGCCAATACTTCGGAATAACTCAACAAGGGAACTTTGAAGGAGGCAGCAGCGTATTTCATATAACCAAACCAGTTAGCGATGTGAACTATCCGGATGCTACAATTAAGGCCATGCAGCAGCTTCTCAATGCACGTAACCAAAGGGAACGACCGGCAACCGATGATAAGATCATTACCGGATCAAACGGTCTGATGATCAGTGCTTTCGCAGCAGGATACCAGGTATTGCATGATATACGCTTTTTAGAAGTGGCAACTTCAGCAGCTCGGTTCATCTTTGACAATCTCTTAAAAGAAGGACAATTATATAGACGCTATAGGGATCACGAAGTTGCGATTCCTGCTAATCTGGAAGATTACGCATTTTTTATTGCAGCACTGCTCGATCTGTATGAGGCCAGTTTCGATTCGCAATGGCTGAAAAAAGCAATCCAATTAAATGAAAGTATGATTGAGATGTTCTGGGATAAAGCTGATGGAGGATTCTATTTCAATGCCTATGGTGAAACAGAACTTATAGTATCTATAAAGGAAGCTTATGATGGACCCACTCCTTCCGGTAATTCAATTGCCGCACAGAATCTGCTTAGACTTGCAGCAATAACTGGCAATGAGGAGCCGACAACATATGCTGAAAAAATTTTTCTGGCCTTTGGTGAGCAACTGGAGCAAAATCCACTGGCACACACACAAATGCTTTGTGGGGTTGATTTCTATCTAAGCAGCCCTTTGCAAATTGTGGTAGTAAGTCAAACCACTAAAAAAGCCGATGCATTTGTGGCTGAGATCAACCGTCATTTTATGCCAAATAGAATACTCATATTAATATATTCTGATGTTACTGAGAATGAACTTTTAGACATGATACCATTAATTAAAAGCAGGGTAGCTATTCAGGGTAATCCAACTGTGTATATTTGTGAAAACTTCACCTGTAAAACTCCCATCACAAATTTAGAGGGTTTGAGACAAGCGCTTATCTAAATTCCTCCATTATTTCAGTTATTGTTTTATGAGGAGGAAATCCAAGTTCAGTCAACTTACCGTTAAAACTCGTCTCTTTAAAATTATCACCAAAGAGCCTGCGCTGTTTGTCGTTTCTATATAATATTCCAATCGGGATTTTTTCTCCCCATTCAGTTGTTTTTGTCAGTGCTTCCATCTTATTATTAAAATCATAATTATCAGGCAGTTTATACATTCTCTCTTTGTACCAGCTTGCAGTATGTGTTCCATAACTTATGCAGGGTTGGATCACATCCACGTGAGAGAAACCCTTAAAGCGTATTGCTTCTGAGAATAATTCACTCAGGTGTTTGATATCTCCCGCATATCCTCTGGCAATGAATGAGCATCCATGCAATAGTGCTGTTGCCAGTGGCAATAAAGGCTCGAGTTCGACCCCTTTAAACTGAAGCCTGGTTTTATCCCACAGATTAGTAGTAGGTGAAGCCTGTCCTTTAGTGAGTCCGTATATCTGATTATTATGCACTATAAGTGTAATATCCGGGTTCCTGCGAATAGTATGCAGGAAATGATTTCCACCCTCGCCATAGCAGTCACCATCTCCTGTCACTACAATAGTGGTCAGTTCCGGATTCACAATATTAATTGAAACAGCAATAGGCAGGGCTCTGCCATGAAGCCCATTAAATAAGTTGCATTTCAAATAATGCGGTAACTTTGCAGCCTGACCGATACCTGAAACCAGACAGATCTCTTCAGGGTTTTTATCCATGGCTAATAAAGCATGCTTCATTGCAGTTAGTATCCCAAAATTTGAACATCCGGGACACCACTGGTTCTCTATATTGCTGCTATAGTCTTCCAATTTAACCATGCAAAAACCTCTCAATTATATATTCATGATCTAACGGCAGACCATTATAACACGTGATATGATTTTTCACATTAATACTATACTCAATCCTGAGTAATTTTCCAAGCTGCCCGGTAGCATTACTTTCAACTGTATAGTAATTTATCTCTGGTAGAAATTCATACTCAGGAAGGGGCATAAGTTCAGTAAAA
>Ga0255432_1136_pt1 | contig 12257 bp, 8 predicted proteins | sample ANMaggSeSYBR02I6_FD_182656 | JGI IMG/M metagenome (GOLD analysis project Ga0255432, IMG submission 182656) | Sediment cell enrichment communities from methane seep in Santa Monica Basin, California, United Staets - ANME aggregate JGI... | ecosystem: Environmental > Aquatic > Marine > Cold seeps >...
AAAATGGGGGATTCATGCTCGAATAACGAAGCTAAGTCCAGGTAAAATCTAAACTGGTTTTATGAGATTTTCCAAATATTGTTTTTAATAATGGAAAGATTTATCATTATTAATCCACATAAATCGATTGTGGCATTTATTACGAAAAGATTTTTTTATATTTTTATCATTGGCCTAATTTTTTTATTATTTATTGCATCCCCAATTGATGAGCAAACTGCTACAGAAAAATACAATGAATTTTATCTTTTAAAGTTAATTGTAATTATTTCCACATCTATTTTCATTGGTATATTCGTTAGGTATAGAGTCGTTCACAGCGACCAAATTACCGCAATGAAGGTAGCTAATATATCTGGAGGAAGTCTATTCCTATTAACTTGGATATATTTATTTTTTTCAAATTTATTATTTAGAGATACATTATCAGGTTTTTGTACCCCCAGATATTTTGCATTAATGGCCTTTCTATTAATTCTGGGAGTTATTTCAACCACACTATTTTCTTATCTTTATCTTGATTATTTCAAAAAAAAACCTGAACAATTCGTATGTTCTTTACTGCCAGGTTCACTCATCAGTCTAATGTGTATCGTCTCTGGTTTGATAATAATACTAATTAGTATATACTGGATTCAGTCTATAATAACGTCAATATTTCACGGAGTTACGTCAATACCTGAACCGGTTAGGTGGGCTTTGATGTTATGGAGAATACTTTTGGCGTTTGGTCCACTTTTTTTTCTCTTAGCATCTTTGTTTGTAGATTTAATTGGAATTCTCACAATTATTCTCGGTATTAATTCAGCATATATACTGATCAAGAACAAAGGAAGTCTTCCAAAAGGAATGAAACAATGGAAGGTAAGAGGTCTGCAGCTAAGTACTTTTATTTTAGTAGCTGGACTCGTGGTGGCTGGTCTTTCCAGTGTGTCAGGTCCAGTGGGAGAAACAAGAATAGAATATTTATTAGCTATTGATACTCAAGAAGAAGTCACTATTTTATTGCCCGTACCTATCGATGGATTCAATCAAACAATATTTAATGTGGATGATTTTGATGTGCTTGAAGGAGCACCTGATCTAAATATTGTGGAAACAATACATGGAAAAGCCCTTGAAGTTAACACAGATACTAACACTCATATTCGAGCCCGAAAAGAATGTGGGCTCAAGGGAAGGGAAGAAATAGGTAAATGGCATTCAACGATCAAAATCAGTATGGCGACTCCGATAAGCAGGAAACATCCAACGAAAGACTATATCTTTTCATATTTTAATAAAATATGGATATTTTCATCAAAACCAGATACTAATGTAAAAATCAGCCTAATTTCGAAGAGTGGATATGGAGAAAATCCAGTATTCCGAAATTATGGAGTCAATCTAAAAGAAGGGTGGCAGGAGATTTCCCGTAATTAAACCGTTTTGATGTCCTTGATATCACTAAAGTCTGGCCGGTCCGTGAGTACGGGATGGGGGATTTATGCTCTGTAATAAGAGATAAATCCATAACGAAAATTCTTCAAAATTCACTTTATGGTCCCCTTATTCTACAGGTCTGTCAGAAAAGCAGATGAACTTATCAGATGCCCTTGAGACCAGGTTTTATCACTTAAAAAGAAGGTATTACTATACTATTACAGCCAAAACCCGGCATTGAGGGATTATATAGCCGGAGGTGTATTTTTAGGTCTGGCTATATTGATATTGTTTCCCCCGGTTTAGCAGAAATAAGTATTAATCTACCCGGCTATTGTAATACGGTCAAGGTTCACAGATGCACACAAGTCCCCGTGATCTCCCGCTCCAGGGTCCCGTCATCCATTTCCACAACCAGGGCACCATCGTGGTCGATACCCACGGCCTCACCCTCAATTGTCTTGAACCTGGTGATAATCCTCACCCTGCGGTTCAAGGTCGCCGAATGTTCCCTCCAGCGTTTCAGGATAGAATTGAAATCCCCGTTTAGAAACGTGGTATAATCCTGTTCGAATCGCTCCAGCAATCGCCGGACAAGCATGCTCCTGTTAATGTCACCACCCGTATCTTCCTTGAGGGATGTGGAACTGGCGCCCAATATCGATGGCAGCATGTCAAGTTCAATATTGGCATTTATCCCGATCCCGACAATCACAAAGTTCACCGCATCCATCTCGGCATCCACTTCTGTCAGTATCCCGCAGACCTTTTTCTCATGTATGATAATATCATTGGGCCATTTTACCTGTGCTGCAATCCCCATACCGGCCAGTGTTTCGGCTACTGATACGCCCGCCACCAATGTCAACCGGTAGATGTGGTCAGGCGAGATGTCAGGCTTCAAGATAAGGGATAACCATATCCCGCCCTGCGGGGAATACCATTCCCGGCCCATCCTTCCCCTGCCTTCTAATTGCCGCTCAGCTATAATGAGGGTACCGTCAGGGCAGCCGGGGGCCAGTTCCCTGGCTTTACGATTAGTGGAATCGATCTCATCAAAATAATACATCTGTTTACCGACAAAATCAGTATTCAAGTTCCTCTGCACTTCACCCTGCAGCAACAGATCAGGTGTACTTACCAACCTGTAACCGCGGTTGGTCACGGATTCCACAACAAATTCATCCTCTCGCAGTGATACGATATACTTCCATATCATTGTCCTGGATATACCTAATATACCGGCAAGTTCCTCACCCGATGTGTACACCCCATCATTTGTCCTGAGGATATCCAGGATATCTTCCTTGTGACCCATAATTACCTACTGGATTTATTTTATAAAATATTCTCCCTGCCGCTGACATATGTCCTCACTGCAGCGGATATGGCAGCGATCTTATGATCATCTGCGCCTATGGCTGAGGCCAGGGTCGCTCCTTTTTCTTTTTCCAGTTCAACCACGTTCTTTACACTGGACATTATATCAAAATCCTCGATAAAGTGGGTTGACAGTTCACCATTTAAGTAATGGGGGTCCCTCAATACGGCCTTATGGAAAGGAATATTGGTGGTCACTCCAGTAATAATGTATTCATACAGTGCACGCCTCATCTTTTCTATGGCCTCAGTCCTGTTACGTCCCCATGATATTAATTTGGAGATCATGGAATCATAGAACGGGGATATGGTATAACCGGTATGCACACCGCTGTCCACCCTGATTCCCGGACCACCCGGAGACCTGTAGCGCAGGAGTTTGCCGGGTGAGGGGACAAAATCATTCAACGGGTCCTCGGCATTGATCCTGCATTCCATTGCCCACCCGTTGATCTTTATATCTTCCTGCTTCCAGTCCAGTGTCTCACCGCCCGCAATAAATATCTGTTCCCTGACAAGGTCCAGGCCCGTAACCATCTCTGTTATGGGATGTTCTACCTGGAGCCTGGTATTCATTTCAAGGAAATAGAACTCCCCGTTGGAATACATGAATTCCACAGTACCCGCATTGGTATAATCTATAGCCTTTGCAGCCTTTATGGCTGCCGCACCCATCCTGGCTCTCAGTTCATGTGTCATTACTGGAGATGGGGACTCCTCTATGAGTTTCTGGTGCCGCCTCTGTATAGAACACTCCCTCTCATTCACATGGACAGTATTGCCATGTGAATCGGCCATTATTTGAAATTCGATGTGCCTGGGCTGGCTCAGATATTTTTCCATGAAAATAGTCGAATCCCCGAACGTGGATTGTGCCACCTTGCGTGTGGACTCGATCGCACCTATGAGTTCGGCATCATTACCTGCTATCTTCATCCCGATCCCGCCACCGCCTGCTGCAGCCTTTACAATGACCGGATACCCTATTTCCTGTGCACCATCAACGGCTAGGGATGTATCCTCTATGCCTTCGGATATGCCCGGAATGACAGGAACTCCTGCATTTTCCATGGTCTTTCGCGCGGTTATCTTACTGCCTGCGGCCTCGATAGAAGCACTGGATGGCCCGATGAAAACAATACCCGCTTTCTCACATTCACTTGCAAAGGCAATATTTTCAGACAAAAACCCATATCCGGGATGGATGGCCTGGGCTCCGGTTTTCTCGGCTATGTCAATTATACGGTCGCTCCTCAGGTAACTCTGGCTGGCCGGAGGCAGACCAATATAGTGGGACTCATCAGCATATTTTGCAAATAATGCGTGCTTGTCAGCTTCTGAATATACAGCCACGGCCTTTATGTCCATCTCGCGGCAGGCCCTCATTACCCTTATGGCGATCTCGCCCCTGTTTGCCACCAGTATCTTCTCAAACATCAGGATCACCTCTAACTGACTACCATAATAACGTCACCGGCAGCCACAAAGTCGCTTTCCTTCACAAAGATCTCCCTGACAATGCCGCTGTGCGAAGCTTGAATGTCATTCTCCATTTTCATAGCCTCGATAACTGCCACAACATCCCCTTCCTGTACTGCATCACCCGGTTTGACCTTTAGTCCCAGCACCATACCCTGCATGCTGCTTTTTATTCCCCCTTCCACTGAAGGCAAAGGTGCAGGCTTGTTCTCCTGTATAACCATCTCACCGGTAGGTTCGACCTCCACCTGGAAGACCTCCCCGTCCACTACAACCTTGAACTGGTTGTATACCGGCTGGGCTCCGGCCGGGACAACATTCTGGACTGCAGGGGTCAGTTCTTCTTCCACTGCGTCCCCTCTCAGGAATTTGGGAGCCACCTGGGGATACAGGGCATAGGTCAGCACATCCTCTTCCTTCTTGACCAGACCCAATTCCCTGGCCTCTTCTTCCAGCCTGGCCAGTTCAGGCTCAAGCAAGTCGGCTGGCCGGCAGGTTATAAGCTGCTCATCACCCAGCACCTTGACCATGATCTCCTTATTAATTTGGGCAGGAGGCCGTCCATACATGCCCCTAACATATTCCTTTACCTCTTTTGGAATGACCTTATATCTCTCCCCCATCAGGACATTCAGCACAGCCTGGGTGCCCACGATCTGGCTTGTGGGTGTGACCAGGGGCGGATATCCAAGGTCCTGCCTCACACAGGGCATCTCTTCCAGCACCTCATCAAACCTGTCAATGGCGTTTTGTTCCTTTAATTGGGAAACAAGGTTAGACAGCATACCGCCCGGTACCTGGTAGACCAGTACCCTGGTATCGATCTTCTCGGAAATGGGGTCAAGGATACCCCGGTATTTTTCTTTGATCTCTTCAAAATAGGCTTTGATATCGATGAGCTTAGCAAGGTCCAGGCATGTGTCCCATTTTGTCTCTTTCAGGCCTGCCACCACGGTCTCAGTGGGAGGTTGGGATGTACCACCTGCAAAAGGAGAAAGGGCGGTATCAAGGATATCCACGCCTGCCTTGCAGGCCGCCATGTAGCTCATAAGGGCCATGCCGCTGGTACTGTGGGAATGCAGGTCAACAGGCAGCCCTACTTCTTTTTTCAAGGACTTGATAAGAGTGTAGGCATCATTTGGTGCAATAAGACCGGCCATGTCCTTGATACACAGGGAATCGCATTCCAGTGATGCCAGTTCATGGGCAAATTCCACGAACGCTTCGTTGGTGTGAACCGGGCTGGTGGTATAGCTGATGGTACCCTGCACATGCGCCCCGCATTTCTTTGCGGTTCTAATGGATACCTCCATGTTCCTGATATCATTGACCGCATCAAATATTCTGAAGACACCGATACCGTTCTCAGCTGCCTTTTCCACAAATTTGACCACAACGTCATCGGCATAATGCCGGTATCCTACCAGGTTCTGGCCCCTGAGAAGCATCTGGAGGGGCGTATCCTTGATAATTTCCTTCAAACTTCGTAACCGCTCCCAGGGGTCCTCGTTAAGATACCGGATGCAGGAATCAAAGGTGGCGCCGCCCCATGCCTCAAGGGAGAAAAAACCCACCTCATCAAGCTTTTCAGCTATTGGGAGCATGTCCCGTGTTCGCATCCTTGTTGCGATGAGGGACTGGTGTGCATCCCGTAGGGTCGTATCTGTAATTTTAACCTGCGTCATTGTGCTGTCCTCTTTATATTATGATGATTCATTATATTTGTAATATAGGGGGCATTTTCTTAATTATTCAAGCCCGAAGTGTTCTGCATTCCAGTCAGCTATTGACTGGATACTGACAATCTCGTCCGCCGCGCCTTCCATGGTGAACAGGTGCTTGAACCTGCCCTACATCTTAAGATATTCTTCCACTGGCTTGCGGTTCTTAATCTTTTTCATCGCGCCGTCGACCATCTCATACATGGGCCACAACCCGGTCTCAACTGCCAGTCTTCCAACCTCCACGGTCTTAGAGGATTTAAATTTCCATCCTGTGCAGCATAGTGCATGGATCTGGATGTAAGCAGGACCCTCTATCTCTGCTGATGGTGATATGCACATTTTGCAGTTCTGCTACTGTGAAACTTCCGGCTTTTAACATGTTTTACACCTTATGTTTTGATTGGATGTGGTTCTCATAATAAGCCAACATGTTTAAATAACTTGTCATAATTTATCATATTATCTTATTACACAGGATTCTGTTGGTCATGATTCAACGGCATTTGTTATACCAAAACCACAGTTCCGACCAGGATGAGGAAATATTGCTGTTAATACAGGACTGGTCAAAATAGGAAGAATAAGACAATAACCGGGATGATCATGAAAAAAGCTATACTGGTACTTGAAGGTGGCACCGTGATACGTGGCAGCAGTTTCGGCGCAGTTTGCGAAGTATATGGAGAATCAGCGCCTGGGAATCCACTGAGGATGATATCCTGATCAGCCGTACTGTGATCGAGTTCAATATCCCGTATATCACAACACTTGCCGGCTTTAAGGCAGCGACCGTAGCAGTGGTAAAAACTGCCCGGGAAAATTTTGGTGTAAAGCCGCTACAGGAATATGAGGTGATCTGAATACTGATGCAAAATCCACAGAAACAACATCCCAGAGTAAGTGAGGACGCATGGATATCTGAAACCGCAGTAATTGTTGGGAATGTCGTAATTGGAAATGATGTGTTCGTGGCTCCGAATGCGGTTATCAGGGCAGATGAGCCTGGTTCATCCATTGATATCGAAAACGGAAGCAATGTACAGGATAATGTGGTGATCCATGCTCTTTCAAATTCGGAAGTGTCGATAGGCAGCAGTACGTCCCTTGCCCATGGTTGTATTGTGCACGGACCCTGCCGGATAGGGGAGGGGTGCTTTATTGGATTCGGGGCTGTTGTGTTTGACTGCATAATTGAAAGAGACACGCTGGTCCTTCACAATTCCACTGTCCGGGGGGTAGAGATACCCTCCGGCAAGGTGGTGCCGGATGGGAAAACCGTCACCGGACAGGAAGATGTAGAAAGTCTTGAAGATATCACGAAGAGTCTGGTAGAATTCAAAAGTTCGGTTATCAAGGCTAACATTGATCTTTTGGATGGTTACAGGAAACTGGCAGGTGAAAAATGACAGACGAGATCACTGAGGATTATATTCGTGATATGGTTGAGGATTATGACAAAGATGATCTGACGATCGCTACGGTCTGCTCCCACACAAGCCTTCAGATATTCAATTGTTCGAAAAAAAAAGGGGTCAAAACACTTGGTATCTGTATTGGTGAACCTCCCGGGTTCTATGATGCATTTCCACTAGCAAAACCGGATAATTTTATGTCCGTGGGTTCATACATGGAGATCATTGAGCGGACAGATGAACTGGCCGGTCAGAATGCCATTATTATCCCGCACGGCTCTTTAGTGGAATACATGGGTGCATCGAATTTTACAACCATAAAACTGCCCACATTCGGCAACCGCAAGGTGCTCGAATGGGAGTCGGACAGGCGGATGGAGCGCAAATGGCTCGAAGGTGCAGGAATACCTATGCCCCGTAAGATCCATGACCCAAAGGATATTGATTCGCCTGTGATGGTCAAATATCACGGAGCCAAAGGGGGCAGGGGATTTTTCGTTGCAAAGAACTATTCAGAGTTCAGGGAGAAGGTCGATCCCAATGAAACGTATGACCTGCAGGAGTTTGTGCTGGGTACCAGGTACTATCTGCATTATTTCTATTCCCCGATATCAACTGAAGGTTACAGGTTAAATCAGGGTACGCTTGAACTTTTCGGGATGGACAGGCGTGTGGAATCGAATGCCGATGAGATATACAGGCTCGGGTCACCACGTGAACTGATAGAGGCCGGGATCCGGCCCACTTTTGTGGTTACGGGAAATGTGCCTTTGGTGGCACGGGAGTCCCTGCTACCGCAGGTTTTTGAGATGGGTGAAAAGGTTATTGAGAAGTCCATAGAACTGTTTGGCGGACTGACGGGACCGTTCTGCCTTGAGACGGTTGTTACTGACCAGCTGGAGTTTAAGGTCTTTGAGATCTCGGCGAGGATCGTTGCCGGAACCAATCCGTATATCAGCGGTTCACCATATTCTGATCTCATACAACCTGGGATGTCTACAGGGCGCAGAATAGCGGTTGAGATCAAAAAGGCACGGGATATGGGGTGTCTTGAGAAGGTGCTGACATGAGGAAGTAGTAAGGTAACTCAAAAATTTTGGGTTTGAAGATAGCAGGTAATGATGCCGAACTCATAGGTGCGATCGAGTCCACACGCAAGGTGGCACAATCCACGTTCGGGGATTCGACTATTTTCATGGAAAAATATCTGAGCCAGCCCAGGCACATCGAATTTCAAATAATGGCCGATTCACATGGCAATACTGTCCATGTGAATGAGAGGGAGTGTTCTATACAGAGGCGGCACCAGAAACTCATAGAGGAGTCCCCATCTCCAGTAATGACACATGAACTGAGAGCCAGGATGGGTGCGGCAGCCATAAAGGCTGCAAAGGCTATAGATTATACCAATGCGGGTACTGTGGAATTCATGTATTCCAACGGGGAGTTCTATTTCCTTGAAATGAATACCAGGCTCCAGGTAGAACATCCCATAACAGAGATGGTTACGGGCCTGGACCTTGTCAGGGAACAGATATTTATTGCGGGCGGTGAGACACTGGACTGGAAGCAGGAAGATATAAAGATCAACGGGTGGGCAATGGAATGCAGGATCAATGCCGAGGACCCGTTGAATGATTTTGTCCCCTCACCCGGCAAACTCCTGCGCTACAGGTCTCCGGGTGGTCCGGGAATCAGGGTGGACAGCGGTGTGCATACCGGTTATACCATATCCCCGTTCTATGATTCCATGATCTCCAAATTAATATCATGGGGACGTAACAGGACTGAGGCCATAGAAAAGATGAGGCGTGCACTGTATGAATACATTATTACTGGAGTGACCACCAATATTCCTTTCCATAAGGCCGTATTGAGGGACCCCCATTACTTAAATGGTGAACTGTCAACCCACTTTATCGAGGATTTTGATATAATGTCCAGTGTAAAGAACGTGGTTGAACTGGAAAAAGAAAAAGGAGCGACCCTGGCCTCAGCCATAGGCGCAGATGATCATAAGATCGCTGCCATATCCGCTGCAGTGAGGACATATGTCAGCGGCAGGGAGAATATTTTATAAAATAAATCCAGTAGGTAATTATGGGTCACAAGGAAGATATCCTGGATATCCTCAGGACAAATGATGGGGTGTACACATCGGGTGAGGAACTTGCCGGTATATTAGGTATATCCAGGACAATGATATGGAAGTATATCGTATCACTGCGAGAGGATGAATTTGTTGTGGAATCCGTGACCAACCGCGGTTACAGGTTGGTAAGTACACCTGATCTGTTGCTGCAGGGTGAAGTGCAGAGGAACTTGAATACTGATTTTGTCGGTAAACAGATGTATTATTTTGATGAGATCGATTCCACTAATCGTAAAGCCAGGGAACTGGCCCCCGGCTGCCCTGACGGTACCCTCATTATAGCTGAGCGGCAATTAGAAGGCAGGGGAAGGATGGGCCGGGAATGGTATTCCCCGCAGGGCGGGATATGGTTATCCCTTATCTTGAAGCCTGACATCTCGCCTGACCACATCTACCGGTTGACATTGGTGGCGGGCGTATCAGTAGCCGAAACACTGGCCGGTATGGGGATTGCAGCACAGGTAAAATGGCCCAATGATATTATCATACATGAGAAAAAGGTCTGCGGGATACTGACAGAAGTGGATGCCGAGATGGATGCGGTGAACTTTGTGATTGTCGGGATCGGGATAAATGCCAATATTGAACTTGACATGCTGCCATCGATATTGGGCGCCAGTTCCACATCCCTCAAGGAAGATACGGGTGGTGACATTAACAGGAGCATGCTTGTCCGGCGATTGCTGGAGCGATTCGAACAGGATTATACCACGTTTCTAAACGGGGATTTCAATTCTATCCTGAAACGCTGGAGGGAACATTCGGCGACCTTGAACCGCAGGGTGAGGATTATCACCAGGTTCAAGACAATTGAGGGTGAGGCCGTGGGTATCGACCACGATGGTGCCCTGGTTGTGGAAATGGATGACGGGACCCTGGAGCGGGAGATCACGGGGACTTGTGTGCATCTGTGAACCTTGACCGTATTACAATAGCCGGGTAGATTAATACTTATTTCTGCTAAACCGGGGGAAACAATATCAATATAGCCAGACCTAAAAATACACCTCCGGCTATATAATCCCTCAATGCCGGGTTTTGGCTGTAATAGTATAGTAATACCTTCTTTTTAAGTGATAAAACCTGGTCTCAAGGGCATCTGATAAGTTCATCTGCTTTTCTGACAGACCTGTAGAATAAGGGGACCATAAAGTGAATTTTGAAGAATTTTCGTTATGGATTTATCTCTTATTACAGAGCATAAATCCCCCATCCCGTACTCACGGACCGGCCAGACTTTAGTGATATCAAGGACATCAAAACGGTTTAATTACGGGAAATCTCCTGCCACCCTTCTTTTAGATTGACTCCATAATTTCGGAATACTGGATTTTCTCCATATCCACTCTTCGAAATTAGGCTGATTTTTACATTAGTATCTGGTTTTGATGAAAATATCCATATTTTATTAAAATATGAAAAGATATAGTCTTTCGTTGGATGTTTCCTGCTTATCGGAGTCGCCATACTGATTTTGATCGTTGAATGCCATTTACCTATTTCTTCCCTTCCCTTGAGCCCACATTCTTTTCGGGCTCGAATATGAGTGTTAGTATCTGTGTTAACTTCAAGGGCTTTTCCATGTATTGTTTCCACAATATTTAGATCAGGTGCTCCTTCAAGCACATCAAAATCATCCACATTAAATATTGTTTGATTGAATCCATCGATAGGTACGGGCAATAAAATAGTGACTTCTTCTTGAGTATCAATAGCTAATAAATATTCTATTCTTGTTTCTCCCACTGGACCTGACACACTGGAAAGACCAGCCACCACGAGTCCAGCTACTAAAATAAAAGTACTTAGCTGCAGACCTCTTACCTTCCATTGTTTCATTCCTTTTGGAAGACTTCCTTTGTTCTTGATCAGTATATATGCTGAATTAATACCGAGAATAATTGTGAGAATTCCAATTAAATCTACAAACAAAGATGCTAAGAGAAAAAAAAGTGGACCAAACGCCAAAAGTATTCTCCATAACATCAAAGCCCACCTAACCGGTTCAGGTATTGACGTAACTCCGTGAAATATTGACGTTATTATAGACTGAATCCAGTATATACTAATTAGTATTATTATCAAACCAGAGACGATACACATTAGACTGATGAGTGAACCTGGCAGTAAAGAACATACGAATTGTTCAGGTTTTTTTTTGAAATAATCAAGATAAAGATAAGAAAATAGTGTGGTTGAAATAACTCCCAGAATTAATAGAAAGGCCATTAATGCAAAATATCTGGGGGTACAAAAACCTGATAATGTATCTCTAAATAATAAATTTGAAAAAAATAAATATATCCAAGTTAATAGGAATAGACTTCCTCCAGATATATTAGCTACCTTCATTGCGGTAATTTGGTCGCTGTGAACGACTCTATACCTAACGAATATACCAATGAAAATAGATGTGGAAATAATTACAATTAACTTTAAAAGATAAAATTCATTGTATTTTTCTGTAGCAGTTTGCTCATCAATTGGGGATGCAATAAATAATAAAAAAATTAGGCCAATGATAAAAATATAAAAAAATCTTTTCGTAATAAATGCCACAATCGATTTATGTGGATTAATAATGATAAATCTTTCCATTATTAAAAACAATATTTGGAAAATCTCATAAAACCAGTTTAGATTTTACCTGGACTTAGCTTCGTTATTCGAGCATGAATCCCCCATTTT
>Ga0255432_1137_pt1 | contig 12137 bp, 13 predicted proteins | sample ANMaggSeSYBR02I6_FD_182656 | JGI IMG/M metagenome (GOLD analysis project Ga0255432, IMG submission 182656) | Sediment cell enrichment communities from methane seep in Santa Monica Basin, California, United Staets - ANME aggregate JGI... | ecosystem: Environmental > Aquatic > Marine > Cold seeps >...
CATTGCAGCCCATTATCATAAGAATTTTGCCGCAGTTCAAATTATTAAAGAAGAGGCGCGAAAAAAGGGTGTTGAAGCTGGATTATTTTGTTTCAATCTGCTTCATCCAAAGCAAGCAAAAGAAATGGTAAACGCAGTAGTGAAACAATTCACAAGTATTGATGTTTTAGTAAATACCATTGGGCCTTTTTATTATCAAGATGTTCTCGAAGTTACACCAGAAGAATGGTCAGAATCTGTTAATATGAATCTTCAGGTTTCTTTTAATACTACATATTTTGCAAGGGAAAAAATTTGCGCATCCCAAGGACATATCATCAATTTTGCTTTTTCAGGCGTTGAAAATCTCAAGGCTTGGAGTATGTCTACAGGATACTGTGCTGCAAAAGCAGGAATTGTAATTTTGACAAAGTCCTTAGCTGCCAGCCTAGCTTCTTCAGGAGTCAGAGTAAATGCAATTTGTCCGGGTTTAATTGAAGAGGGAGCTACTACAGAATTGGAACGTCAAGAGATGGCGGAACAAATACCATTTGGCAGACCGGGAAGACCTGATGAAATTGCAGAAGTAGTCAAATGGCTGGTTACTGATAGTCCACACTATCTTACTGGTGCTCTTATTCCAGTGGCTGGTGCTTGGGAATACTAAATATATGGATGCATGATTTCAATTTTACATGTCGATATTATGCACCATATACCTGAATAAATTTAGAAATGTGTAAACTAACAGAAATATAAAAACCACGAGCATTATCCATAATGCCTCGTACAGAGCGAAGCGGCGTTTGGGGTTGTGACTTCAACAGGATCAAACTTATGCTCAGTGAGGCAAACGGAATTGAGAATAACTCTTGTAAAGCTGAAAATTGGCGCTATTATCGGTTTGCAAGGTAAGAAAAATTGAAATGATCATGGAAAATAGTTGATTGGACAGGGTAACAACCATTGAACGCTCAAAATTGAAAAATGTATGGCAATAATGCTGTTTAGGAGATCGATGATGGAAATAAATGAAGAAGAATTAAATCTATTTGCAGGCGACAAGGATAATTATTATTTGAAAAAATGGAAAAAGATGGAAGAAAGTGGGGAAATAATTGATTGGAATTGGGGGGCATTCTTTTTCCAGACAATTTGGATGGGTTATAGAAAGATGTATCTTTATGCGGCTGTTCTTATTGGACTGCTCGTATATATTGATGTTGTATTAATAGCAAGTTTGCATCCTCTTACTCAGTTAGGGGTAGACATATTTATTGGGATATTATTTGGTATATTTGGAAATAAGTTATACTATAAACATGCAAAGAAAAAAATATCTGTAATAAAATCAGATCAACCTGATCCTGAGATTCAAAAGATAGAAATTGCTAAAGCTGGAGGGAGAAGTTGGATAGGTGTGGGTTTAGTTTTGATAGGAACTTATTTCGCAGTTCGGTTATTGTACTATTTTCTAAATGAAGGCGCCAAGTTATATGGCTACTAAGCAAACTGAAAACAACAACGACTCCCGAGCATAGTTGTCATGACTTTTATTTACCAACTTGTAGCCTTTACAATTATCTTTAAATTGCATACCTGTGGCCTGAAAAAAATATGGGCGTAATGAAACAGATAGAAAAAGAATGAGAGCATAAGGTTGGGAAGATAATATAAGCACTAATGACAAATATCATTGTAAAAATTGATTGGGAAATTAAAATTTTATAGATGAAATGGTACAGTAAAAGTGAGAACAAAATAGACACCGTTACAATTCGTGTTGGTGAATTTAATTAAACCACAGATGAACACAGATGAACACAGATTTTCAGGCAGCACATCCGCGTTTATCGGCGTTCGTCTGCAGTTAGTTTGATAATACCAACATGTAATGTAACGGTCTCACAAAATATGAACATTAAAGTTAGGTTTAACAAAATCCTATTGCCAGCAATAGCTGGTTTTGTAATCAGCTCAATATATTCTATATTTGTACGTAGTGCATTAATGCATTTTATTATCACAAGAAAATATAAAAAAAATGTACAATATTGATGTTGAGTATTATTTACAGGCCTCGGCTCTTAAATCCGGGGTGTGTGACTTAAATGTGATGCCGTAATGCCTGTCGATTATGGCGGATTAAAAATAGGCAGGAGGAGGTGAAAAGGAAAAATGGCAAAAGTCCTGATATTTCACTATACAGAGGAGGGTAAACTTCCAAAACTAAGCAAAAAGGAACTTGAGGACATTATGGCGCAGTTATATGAGGTACTTAAGGACTATCCTGAGGTAAAGTTCAATGGCACATACGTAGACGAGAACGGGATGGGTATTTGCGATTGGGAGGCTCCGAATGCGAACATTGTGAAAGAGATATTAAAGAAAGTACTGGGGGCTCCACCAGCCGATCCTGCAATTGTGGTTAAGCGGGTATTGTAATAGGCACATATTCCATGTAAGAGGAATAAGAAATGCCTATCACAGCCTTGAAAATGTGCTATGGCGATTTGGGAATTCCAATTCGCCCATTTTTTCTTTTTTCCAAAGTGCCTTTTCATGATACGAAGAATTATAAAGACGGGGCACTGACGCTGGGTGAGGTTTACCAATTGCTTTGGGCAGCACAGTGTATCACACATCCAGGTGGATACAGGACCGCACCATACACCTGAATAAATTTAGAAATGTGTATACTAACAGAAATACAAAAACCATGAGCACCATCCATGATGCCCCGTACAGAGCGAAGCGACGTTTGGGGTCGTGACTGTTGTATGGAGAAGAAGCAGAAATGAGTGAAAAATAAATGTTGTTTTTGGATATATGGACTTGGGAACCGGAAAAAAGAGATGAAGTTGAAAAAAGGGCAGATGAGTGGAAATGTCCTGAAGAGATAAGGGAACATAGCTATTGGATTGACCTCACAGGAAGTCGAGCCTTCTATCTTTATGGGGTAGAATATCCTAAAGTTATTCTGGCAGCCAACGATTACTGGACTGACATTGCTCAACTTGACAATAAAATCAGACAACTACAGGAATAACCATAATATATTTATGCCAGTAATACTTTAAATGTGAAAATAATACTCCGAGTAATAATTTTCAGAATAATACAGGAGAATCACTCAAATGCCCGGCAGATTCACTGAAGAACAAATACAGCGATATTTACGCAACATCATGCTCCCTGAAATAGGCAAAAAAGGCCAGCAAAAACTACTTGACTCAAAAGTGCTCTGTATCGGTGCCGGAGGTCTGGGTTCCCCGGTCATCCAGTACCTTGCCGCCGCCGGAGTAGGCACACTTGGCATCGTCGACGACGATGTGGTTGACCTAAGCAACCTTCAGCGCCAGGTCATACACGGCGGGAATGTGGATAAACCCAAAGTGGCCTCGGCAGCCGAATTCGTGGAGAAACTGAACCCCGATGTGAAGGTTGTACCCTATGAGACCCGGCTGGATGCCGACAATATCTTAGACACCATCAAGGATTATGATATAGTGGTCGACTGTTCTGATAATTTCGCCACCAGATATATGGTGAACGATGCCTGCGTGCTGACCAACACCCCCCTGTCACACGGCAGTATCTTCAGTTTCGAGGGGCAGGCCATAACAATTATCCCAGGGAAAGGACCATGCTACCGCTGCCTTTTCGAACATGCGCCACCCCCTGGTGTGGCCCCCTTAAGTAATGAAGTGGGAGTGATGGGTGTGCTGCCCGGTATCATTGGTGTCATCCAGGCCACCGAGGTAATAAAATACTTGCTTGGAATCGGTGAACTACTACTTGGCAGGATGATATATTACGATGCCCTGTACATGACCTTTGATGAGATCAAGATACGCAAAAACCCACAGTGTCCCGTGTGCGGTGAGGAGCCAAAGATCGACAGCATACAGGAAGAGATCTATTGTGGGTCATGCCGGATATAGAAAATACCTGAATGCACTACCCAATTGATTCGAAGAGAAATAATATTATCAGATCAACAAGAAAATCGTCCTAAATTCACTGTGTTTATATGTGGTCAAAATATCAAAGTTCAAGAAATAGTATAGAATCACAATACCGCCGGAGATAATAACCGCCCTGGGTTTCACCATGGGCTTCATGACATGCTTGTTCTGGGTATCATTATAAACATTATTTCTGGAAAATTTAGATACATTTATGCATGAACCGATTTTGGATATGTCTGAACACGAACTTAAGAATCTCTACTTTATAACTTGTAAACTTCAGGTGCCTCAATGAAAGAATCAAATCGAATTGAACTCAAAAGAAAGCTCAACGATTCTCTTGAAAAAGAAGTTGTGGCTTTTCTTAATTATCGGGAAGGTGGCTACATTTATATTGGAGTTGACGATGCTACCGGCAAGGTAGTGGGAGTGTCAAATCCCGATGCGGTTCAACTTAAGATAAAAGATCGTATCAAAAACAATATTATGCCCTCTGCTCTGGGTATTTTTGATGTTATTGCTGAACAGCACGATGCTAAAACAGTTATCAAGATCACTGTTGCCAGTGGTTCTGAAAAGCCATATTACTTAAGAAAACAGGGTATGTCTGAAAGAGGTTGTTTTATTCGAGTTGGCAGTGCATCAGAACCGATGCCGTTACGCATGATCGAGGATCTCTTTTCCCGCAGGATTCGTAATTCCATCGGGACAATAAAGTCTCGCAAGAAAGATCTGACCTTTGAGCAATTAAAAATCTATTACAGCGAGACACCTTTTAAACTGAACGACAAATTTGCACATAATCTGGAACTACTTACCGAAGACGGTGAATTAAATTATGCCGCTTATCTGCTCTCAGATTCAAATGGACTTTCCATAAAGGTTGCAAAATATTCCAGTCTTGACCGTGTTGATCTGATCGAAAATGAGGAATACGGATATTGTTCTCTTATCAAAGCAACCAAACAGGTTCTGGCTAAACTGGAGATCGAAAACAAAACGTTTGCCAAAATCACTCCTCAAAAACGACAGGAGCGCAAACTTATTGATCCGGTTGCACTTCGTGAAGCTGTCATCAATGCCATGATCCACAACAATTATGCCAATGAAATACCGCCCAAGTTTGAACTCTTCCCTGATCGCTTGGAGATAACGTCTGCAGGTGGACTTGTGCCGGAATTCGATGAAAACGAATTTTTTATGGGATACTCAGTTCCGCGTAACAAAGAACTGATGCGGATCTTTAAAGACCTTGAAATGGTTGAATACCTTGGATCAGGTGTGCCGAGAATTCTACAGAAATACCCACGCTCAATATTCACATTTACTCCAAACTTTCTCCGCATTACTTTTCCTTTTGAGAATGGTCAGACAGGTGGTCAGACAGGTGGTCAGACAGGTGGTCAGACAGGTGGTCAGACAGGTGGTCAGACAGGTGGTCAGACAGGTGGTCAGACAGGTGGTCAAACAAGTGGTCAAACAGGCGGTCAGACCTTGCTCACTGAAGCACAGCTCGCAGTCTATAGTATCTTAAAAGAAGACAACATGGCTTCGCGTCAATCTATTGCAGATAATCTAGGCATTAACACTTCAGCCGTACAAAAACACATCGAGTCACTGAAAAAAAGTGGCTACATACAAAGGGTTGGTACTTTTAAGGGCCATTGGGAGATTTTAAAATGACTCACGAACTACACCTGCAAGATAAGTTTTTAATTCCGTTTTTTAGAGAAGGCCTCGGTTACCGCAAGGTAAAAGCCAATACGGTAACAAACTCTCTGATTACTGGCAATAACAAGGAGGCATGACAGGATGAAACATGAAGATGATATTCGCTGGGTGCAGCGTTTTGATAATTACCAAAGAGCCCTGGCGCAACTTACAAAATTTATTAATAAAGGTGAACTGAATGAGCTGGAGGAGCAAGGCCTAATTCAAGCCTTTGAATACACCCATGAACTTGCGTGGAATGTGCTGCGCGATTATTTGCGCGAACAGGGAAACCCCAATATACATGGCTCGCGTGATGCGACGCGCGAAGCCTTTAAGCTGGAATTGATCCAGGATGGCGATAGCTGGATGGATATGATCATAGATCGCAATCGAACCAGCCATACCTATAACCAGGAAACTGCACAGGCGATTGCTACCAATATTACCGGGCGTTTCTTTACTTTGTTTGTTATGCTTCAGGAAAAAATGCGGAGTTTACAGGATGCTCACTAAAATCGCTCCCCGTTTTGGTCTACAGGAAAGCACCATTAATCGCATCAATACGGTGTTTTCCAAGTATCCGGATATTGAACAAGTCGTGCTTTATGGTTCTCGCGCCAAGGGCAACTACCAAAGTGGTTCGGATATTGATTTAACGTTGATTGGGGATGCGCTAAGCCATATACAACTTACCCGCATTGAAACACAGATAGATGATTTGCTGCTGCCTTACTCCGTCGATCTTTCTCTTTTCAATCACATTGATAATGTGAACTTAATTGATCATATCCAGCGCATAGGCATTGTTTTTTATCAACGAGATGAATAATGAACGAAATACACCTGCAAGATAAGTTTTTGATTCCGTTTTTTAGAGAAAGTCTTGGATACCGCGATGTAAAAGCCAATACGGTAACAAACTCACTAATTATATAAGAATACTTGCAGGAGTTTATCTCCCAGACCGAGCTGAATGCACTACCCAATTGATTCGAAGAGAAATAATATTATCAGATCAACAAGAAAATGCTCCAACATTCACTATAGTTATATACATCCAATTCCACCTATGCCCGGGTGAGATTAAATGCCTGGCAACTGGTACTCAACTGCATGTAAGCACTCAGTCAACTACTTTGGCCGGCTTGTAGGCGACCTTGAACGCTTTAAAAAGAAAAGCGAAGCCTCTGTCAGTCAGGAATTCATGGATAGCCTGAATTTTTGCGGATTTGATGTTGAACCCTACGAAACCCAAATACTGGCTATATCGGGTGCTTTAATCTCATTTATACTGCTTATTGTCATAGACCTTGTACTTTTCAAGTTCATGGTATTCGACTCCACGACCATAATCTTCATGGTATTGACCACTGTGCTCATACCTTCAGCCCTGCTGCTTTATCTCAGCGAATATCCCAAGATCCATGCCAGGTTCGAAAAAATACACTCCCTGGGAGATATCCCTGAGATACTATCGTACGTTGTCATGAGCATGAAACTAGTATCGAACATGGAACGTGCGATCTCTTTTGCAGCTGCCAATTCAGATAGGCCCCTGGCCCGTGACCTGCGTAAACTGATCTGGGATATGCATGTGAGAGTATACACCGACATCGATGATGCCCTCATAGCCTTTGCCAATCAATGGGGTAAGAATAGTGAGTACTTCAAGCGTGCACTGTACCTGGTTAAGAGCAGTACAAATGAGCCTGATGAAGCACAGCGTGTGATGACACTGAACAAGAGCCTGGATATTGTGTTGGAGGGTACCAGGCATATGATGGAAGGGTTTGCGGCCAGGCTTAAGACACCCACCTATGTATTGTACAGCATCTTTATCCTGATCCCGCTGGCACTGGTGGCGCTACTTCCTGCTGTGAGCATTGTGGGAGTGCGTATCAATGCTATTACCCTTATACTGCTCTATGACCTGATCCTGCCGCTGGCCACTTTTGCATATGCCGAGTATATATTGCTTCAGCGTCCTGCTGCCTTCTCGCCGCCCAATATCCCGGATGAACACCCGCGCCTTGTAAACATCAGGAGTACCAGACGTAGTACAATGATATTATCAGTAACAGTAGCGGTATTGATTGGTGCATCCGGGTATATTTGGCTGCAACTGGGCAATCCGGGTGGCATTGTAAGTACAGGTGTGATGACCGGACTCGTACCTGTTTCGTTCCCAGTGATCTGGGGTGTCACAGCCCTGATATCCATATATGCATTCATGGTCTATGCACCATATAAAAGTATCAGGGATGAGATTAAGGAGATAGAGCGCCAGTTTGCAGATGCCCTGTTCGTGCTGGGACGCCGGATCAGTGAGGGCCGCTCCCCGGAATGGGCCTTCATGCAAACCGCCCAGACCATGAAGGGTACCGGCATTGGAGAAGCATTCCAGAACGTGGCGCAGAACATCTCTTTTCTCAGGACAACGCTGGCAGGTGCAATCTTTGACCAGGAGTACGGTGCGTTCAGGAATATATATTCAGAGCGGGTGCACACCACTATGCGGCTGTTTACCGAAAGTGTATATAAAAGTCATGAGGCAGCCGGTGTTGCTATTGTAAAACTGGCAGACCACTTGAAAGAGCTGCAAGATGTTGAGGATAATATTAAAAGCTCACTGTATGATGTGACATCCACAATGAAAACGACGGCTATAATATTTGCCCCCCTGATCGCAGGTGTAACCCTGGCCCTTTCAGAGGTTATCCAGAAGATACTGCAAGATATTTCACACGAGTTTAGCAGGCTGCCTGATGATATCAGTATTTCATCTATCATGTCAGATGTGGGGGGTGGGATGGAACAGAGCATCCCACCTGATGTGTTCATGCTGGCAGTAGGATTTTATATTATCATACTGGTTGTTATCCTGATCAGGTTTGCAGGGGGTATTGAATACGGCGGGGACAAAGCCCAATTCATGTATGAACTTGGAAAGGGGCTGCCTTTGTCGATTTTGGTCTTTACAATTTCCATGGTTGTGAGCAGGGTACTTTTCGCTTCAATTGTGTGAAAAAAATAGGGACAAGTTTTTACCCGGGTACAGTATCTATTTCAAATCAATTCGTAACATTTTTTAATAAAAACATGGATAACTTAGTTGAATATGGCTAAACGAAAATTGATTTGCGAATCGGACACCGAAGGAACGTATATAAGTAAACAAACCCGCTTATTTTGCGGGTTTGTTACAGTACACATGGCACAACTCCATATACTCATATTCCTGCGCACGCCAGCGATCAGTACCTTATAAATTTTCTATACTACCACGATCTCCCGGCCTCTGGACTCTGCCTTTATCTCCGGATTATAGTAGGAGTAGGCACTGCTATCTGCTCAGCGCAACAGCCTTGGCGGATATGGCAGCACCCAGGATACGGTATTGGCATTCAAGGCACTGATGACGGCAGCCGCTACCCAGGCAAAGGATACGGATGCCACGATAACTGTCACAGTAGATGGAAAGAAGATCACCCAGGTCAGCGTGGATGCCGGTAACTACGATGTGCTGCAGATTGTGGAAATCCCTGGATCCGCAGAATTAATTACACTGAGCATATCAGGCAAGGGCGATATCAATTACCAGCTTGTCAAGCGGTTCAATGTGATACTGCCTGTTGAACCTGTATTCACTGACCTGGAGTTTGAAGTGGAGTACGATGCTACGGATGTGGCAGTGAACGACATCGTTGATGTTCATGCAAGGGTGAACTACACTGGAAGAGCCAATTCAACAGGCATGCTTATCCTGGATGTGGCAGTACCTACAGGCTTTGCTCCAGTGGTATCTACACTGGATGAATTAAAAACGGATGGTCTTATCTGGCTGTTACTGCTGCCGATAATATCAAACCAGTTGGTGCTGGCCAGTGTAACGGTCACCTGCTGTTCCTTATCCAGGTAATTATACACCTGTACAGTGACAGGGAACTCCTCTCCCCTTGTCACTTCATAGGGCAGGTCAGGGTCTACAAAGAAGTCCTGGAACACCTTCAGGCCGGTCTCTGCAATGCCAAAACCATCAGGGGATGAGGAAACTGCATGGAGTCTCCATGTGGTAATGGAGTCAGGGGCGGTCAGGTCAACTTCTGCCCTGCCATAGCCATCGGTGAGCAGTTCGGGCTCCCATACCCAGGTCTCTGGGAAGAACTGCCTGACCCGCTCTACTTCGGCCAGTTCATCTTGATCATGAGATATGGGTGCAGCCGTAGGTACGCCCGTTGCCTGGGGCGCAGGCGCGGCGTCCATGGCTTCTTCCATCACCATCACATCTCCAAAGAAACCACCTTTGCGCATCCCGCCTTCTAATTCCGGTTCGTGGACCTGTTCAGGTACGTCAAGGTTAGGGGATTTCAGCACCTGCAGGCCCGCCTCTTCGATAATATCCTGTGCACCCATTGGAACCGGGGTCCAGTACTCTGGATGTGCTTCGGCCTGGGGTTCCATGAACCGCCGCTCCAGTTCGTTAAATACTTGCTGGAGGTTCAACCGTCCCTCACTAAGGGCGAACACTGATTCGTCTACTATGGAATATCCTATCATTGACCTGGAGCCGGCATCGAAATTCACACTCACATCGCCGCCGGGTTCAACTTCGTCCTGGTCGAACGAAACCTGCAGGTCAACAGGTGCTTCCATTATCACGTCAAATGGCAGGGTGTCTGCCGATACTTCGCTGTTTGGATTGATGATGTAGGCCACCACTTTAGCTTTGGGGCTCATCTGGGGTGTGACTGTAAGGCTGATGTTGCGCTCACTGCTTGTGGCAGAGAACACTGTCCTGCCGCCTGCCATGATATCATAATAGACAGTACCCGGGTTGGTACTGTAAACAATGAAACTGATGGTATCTCCAACCTCAGGGGTGCCGCCGCCATCCTGTACCAGGTGCAGGAAACTGCCGCTTGGCGAATAAACGGCACCCAGGTTCATGCTCTGGGATGCATCGCCTGAACTGGCATGGATATATGCGTTCCGGACATCCTCAGGTGCCTGGAATTCGGCAAGAGCTACACCGTTACTGGTGGTCACGGTGGAGGACTGGGTCTGGTAATTGTAGTTCGTATCCACAAATTCAATTTCGATCTCCACTTCCTGCTCCAGGGGTTCACCGTCAGGGGTTTCGGTGACAACCAATATATTAAAGGGCATGCCTGGCTTGACCAGCCTGGATTCGGGTATGATCTGGAGAACTACAGGTGATTCAGTGATCTTTAACAGTTTGGTAGTGGTTTCGGTGTGGTTCCCGGTATCTGTCACCGAGATGTTCAGGGTCAGGCTGCCCATTCCCCCGGCACCGTAGGTGCCGGCTACCCACCCTGCTTCAGGTAGTTCGAATTCTGCGGACCCGTCTTCCAGGTCCACTTCATATGTGGCATATTCCTCCCATACACCTACGTATCTGGAGGCAACAACACTTACCCTGCCTTCCACTTGCTTGCCAAAGAAGTAGTTTGCATCCACTGTGCCGGTTATGGGGTCATCCACCAGGAACCAGCCCCTGGGTGTGGTCACATCGACTTGGAACTTAGGGAGTACGTATTTCTCGACCCTCAGGTCAAGCTGGGTCTGGGCCTGGCCCATCTCAGCTTTGACCTTCCAGGTACCGAGGTTCACTTCGCTGGCCAGTGGCATATCAAAGGATGCTACGCCGTATTCGTTGGTGTCCAGGGTCTCCTTGAAGATCTTGATGCCTTTGGCATCCGATATCTCAATTGTGCACTGGCCTGATACTGGTATCAGGTTGTTGTTCAGGGACAGGATGCGCCCGTGTATGGTCTGGCCGGGTTTGTAGATGGGCTTGTCTGTCTCAAGGAACAGGGCGCTGCTGTTTGCTATCCTGACACTGCCGTTGAATGTGGCATCGGAGCCTGCGGGCTGTGCCACCAGGGTGTATGTGCCTGGGTCCAGGTCTGGCACGTCAAAGGTTGCAACGGCATGACCTGTGGGACCGGTGGACCCGCTGGTGAGTGTGGTCGCTACTCTGGCGGCGTCCACGAGCATGAAGCTGATGCTTTGCTCTACAGGTGCGCCTTTGTCTGTGGCTGCTATGGTGATGGCTGATTCACCGCCTGTGAACATTACGCGGGGGGCCAGGATGAGCAGGGCGCTGCCGGTGTAGGTGGCGGCGGGGTCGTATGGACGGGCGGGCTGGTTGATGAGGTTTGAAATAGGTTCGGTGATGGTGGGGAAGATCATCAGCAGTACGATTGAGATGGCTAATATGGATATTATTATTGGGGTGAGCTTGTTTGAGTTCATGGTGATTACTCCGGATGGGGGGTTGTTAAATGGGATATTGGTGGGGGACTTTATAAATATTGTTTAGACTTCGAATGGGTTCGTAGTTATGATATCCGGATATTCTCTTTACATGATTAATTTTACAAATATAGAAAATTATTAACACTATTTTTATATACTCCTTTTATGAAATAATGATATACCATTGAACGATTT
>Ga0255432_1139_pt1 | contig 12023 bp, 17 predicted proteins | sample ANMaggSeSYBR02I6_FD_182656 | JGI IMG/M metagenome (GOLD analysis project Ga0255432, IMG submission 182656) | Sediment cell enrichment communities from methane seep in Santa Monica Basin, California, United Staets - ANME aggregate JGI... | ecosystem: Environmental > Aquatic > Marine > Cold seeps >...
TACCATATTATCATTTTCGAATTCATGCGCCTGAATTATATCACTGGGATCAAGCAAACTGAATGCAATATGAACCTCGAGCATCAAGTTCGATGCCTTTCGGATTTCTAATCCGGGGTCGTTGACGATATCCCTCGGCTTCCATTCTAAATCCCCGCTGCCCCATTACCCCCCTCACCAAAAGCCCTTGAAAACACCTTGGAATAATCAAAAATCCCGAACTCCATTGGCTCGCCTGGCTCCCGCATCAACTCCAGCCCCTGTTCTAAGGATAAGATACAGGACGGGCAGTTGGTTAGCGCCGTACGCACCCTCTTCCCTGGCCACTTCCAACTTCCATTATGTGTGCGGAATGATTGTCAGGGAGCTGTGGGTAAGCTGCATGTACACCTGCTTTTTGGGGAGCTTTTTTAGAAAAATTATTATGAGATTTTGTTTATTGTTCTTTGAAGGGTGGGTCGTGTCCCCGAGTTATTGAACAGGCACTCTGAGTGTTAATAATTCTTTCAATGTCCAATATGGTCTGTAAGTTTCTGAGCCATAGCTTGTGCCCTTTGCAACCATCTTTTGTTCCCACAATTGACCATTAATCGTAGTGATTTAAGCAGCTTAACAAAATGATACAAAACATTTAAACCGATTGAGATCAAAATTAAAACCAGGGAGAATATTAACATGGTAAACAATCTTACTGTCGGCGAATTCCTACTTCAATCCGTAAAAGACCTGGGTGTCAAAGATATATTTGGCATCCCCGGCGACATGGTGATCAGGTTTTTTAAAGTGATTGAAGACTTTCCCGGTATGGATCTGTATACGTTTTCTCACGAACCTGGTGTGGGATTTGCTGCCATTGGGTCAAGCAGGGGTACGCAAATGCCAGCCGTTGCCTGCATAACCTATGGAGCAGGCGGATTGAACATGGTCAATTCAGTTGCCTGCGCCTATGCCGAAAAGACACCCCTGATCGTGATCTCGGGGGGGCCGGGAGAGAGTGAGAAGATCAAGAATAATCTGCTTCATCACGTGGTAAAGAACTTTAATTCCCAGTTACGGGTCTATGAAGAAGTTACACAGGTGGCAGTGATGCTGGATGACCCTCGAACTGCTTATAACAAGATCAAGAAAGCTCTCCACGCCTGCCAGGAATTTATGGAACCGGTCTATATCGAGATACCTAGGGACATGGTGGATGAAAAAATCATTTTTCCCGAGGGACAGGAAGATTTCTCGTATTCGGTAGATATGGATGCCATTGAGGAGGCTGCCGATGAAATTGTCCATAGGATAATAAAGGCTGAGAGACCGATGATTTTTGCCGGCGTTGAGAGCGAACGGTTCAACCTCAATAAGTCAGTATTGGAGCTGGCAGAAAAACTGAATCTCCCTATAGTCACCGGATTTTTATCCCGGGACATCATACCTCAGGACCACCCCAATTATTTTGGGACTTACGTGGGGTTGGCTGGCAATCCTGTGGCCAGGGAGCTTGTGGAAGGATCTGATTGTCTGCTAATGTTGGGTGCATTGATAACTGATATGAACCTAGGTATTAAACTGAAGAATCTCAATCGTGAAAACCTAATCCTGTGCGTGTCTCGGGAGGTTATTATCAAGCACCATATCTACCACGATGTGACCCTGAAAAAGTTGGTGGAAGCGCTCCTGGCAAGGGAAGTTGAAAAGAAGATTGTCCATTTCCCCAAAAAACATGAACTGGTGATTAACCGGGATTGTAAATTCACGGATGAGTTCATTACCACTGGCGAGATCATAGATGCTGTCAACTGGTTCTTCAATGAAAATGAAGAAATGCCCATAATATCAGATACTGGTGATTGCCTATTCACCACCCTGAAGATCAGTTCGCCCGTGTTCATGGCGTCCGCATATTATGCTACCATGGGCTTTAGTGTCCCTGCCAGCATCGGTTACATGCTGACCACCGGCAACCGACCACTTGTCCTGTTGGGTGATGGAGCCTTCCAGATGACGGGACAGGAAATGAGCCACTGCCCCCGCTTCGGGATCAATCCCATCTTCATAGTATTCAATAACAGGCGGTGGGGAATGCAACAACTGTTCGACCCTTCTGCGGGTTTCAATGAACTGGTCAACTGGCCCTATGCGAAAATGGCAGAATTCTGGGGTGGGAAAGGTTATTTCTGCGATACCTGTGAGAAGCTCTATAATGCGCTGGCAGAGGCAAGAGACAATGCGGAATTTTCGGTGATAGAGGTGTTTATGGAAAAAGAAGAATTGTCTGAAGAGCTGCTTGCATGGCTGCAAGAACTAAAGGCACAGGCCTGATTTGAAATATTTTTATGAGATTGCGTTTATTGTACTTTTAAGTGTGTGGTTGTGAACTGTAGAAGCTGTCCAGTAATTTAAAATCCGAAGAAAAGGAAGATGGATTAGGGCTTTAAATCAAAAAGGAAGCAAGAGAATTCTTACTGGCAGTGATTGTTGGACAGCCTCTGTATTCGGAACATTGACGGACGAAATGTAAAATCGGGATGCAGAGTATTACTTACAGGTCTCGGTAATTAAGTCCGGGGTATGTGACTGCCAAATGGATTTCTTATGCTCGAAAAGCATAGAGGAATTCAGAGCGACTTTTATGAATCTTAGTATAGGTGCATTTTGGAAAAATATAAGTATCCCAGTTACTCATGTACAATCATTAGTAAATAATGTAGGAAAATTACTATGAATAATGATAGCTTTGCCTTTAAATTAGGGGATTTCGAATGTATAGCAGTCAGTGACGGCACTTATACATACGCACCCCCGATCTTCCCACCCCCAGCGACATTTCTTTTCGACAATGCACCAAAAGAACTCTGTAATCAGGCGCTTCGCGAACATAACTTGCAGCCAGAGCAATGGATAGAATGGAAAAGTCACTATATCTGTATGATAGTCAATACAGGTAAGCACCGTGTACTGGTGGATACAGGTGCAGATGGTATTGGCTCAAACACAGGAAAACTTCTTCAAAACCTGCAAACTGAGGGAATTACACCTGAGGACATTGACACAGTCATCCTTACACATGGACATCCTGACCACATCGGAGGTAATACTGTTGGCGAGGGAAAACCAGCTTTTCCCAACGCTCGCTACGTTATGTGGAAAGATGAATGGGATTTTTGGACGTCTGAACAGGCAGAACTGAAACTTGACGAACATAGTAAAGAAGTCCTCCTTAAATTCGCACGCAAGAATCTTCCACCGATTCAAGGCCAACTAGACCTAATAGACCATGAAACAGAAATCGTACCTGGTATCTACGCAATCGCTGCACCCGGACATACACCCGGCCATATGGCATTGGCCATCTCTTCGAGAGGTGAAAAACTGCTGTGCATCTCCGATACAGTGCTCCACCCAATCCATCTTGAGTACCCAGAATGGTATGCTGCGGTCGATTTTGCTCCTAAGCAAGTCGTGACCACCCGGCGGAAGCTTCTTAAAAGGGCTGAGACTGAGAAGGCTCTTACATTTGCTTTTCACTTTCCCTTCCCGGGTCTAGGCTATGTTATCAAGAAAGGAAAGGGATGGCAATGGCAGCCGATTGAGTTGATTGGTAGATAAAAAAGGATAAGGATACATATACCATCCATTATTATTTTCGAATTCATGCGCCTGAATTATATCACTGGGATCAAGCAAACTGAATGCAATATGAACCTCGAGCATCAACTTCGATGCCTTTCGGATTTCTAATTCGGGGTTGTTGACGACATCCTCCTGCTTCCATTCAAGTCCCAGCTGCCCCATTACCCTCCTCAATAAAAGCCCTTGAAAACACCTTGTAAAAATCAAAAATCCCGAACTCCATAGGTTCGCCCGACTCCGCGTCAACTCCAGCCCCGCATCTGAGGATAAGATACAGGATGGGCAGTTGGGTCAGCGCTTGTAATGCATCTTCTTCTGCCATTTCTATCCTGTGTGTGGAATGATTATCAGGGAGCTGGGGGTAAGATGTGGTTATGAACTGTATTCCGGACATTGACGGACGAAATGGAAAAAGAAAAATCTGGTAAACCACTAGCAAATTAAATCACGAACATCGCCCCAAATCTAGACTGGTCTCAATTTTTTTTATATAGATGAATGAATTATGATATTGCGAAATATATAATTGTAGAACTCATCATGAAAGCAATAAGAACTTCCAATTTAGATACACTATATAAAGTTCTCTTAAATATAAAGATTAAAAATACTAAGACATGAGTTTCGGGCAAATCAAATCTTCTGCCAAGTTAAACTTAACCACTCCACAATCCGACTACCCAGTATTGAATATGAAAAGTAAATATATTCCTAAATATAAATACTTGTTGATCATTAAATTGAAAAGAACATAAAGATAACCTTGAGAGATTTAAGAAGTCTTTGAAAGGGAATACGAATTGGGGACAAGGATTAGGTGTACAGATATCATTTATCATTCTATGCAAGCTGTTTTTGACAAAATGTCTCTGTCATGAAAAATAGGGATTGTTGACGTTGTTCGAATCAATATTTCAGCTTGACGGGAATGCTTTTGTTGACAGCAAAAAAATGGTTATTGAACTGGAGATGAATTTAAAAGAAACGGAGTTGATGACAAAACTTAATAAAGGTCTTTGTGTATTATATATGTTGAATATCATGATATGGATGGGCGAGATGTGCGGTTTAAGGTGTAAATTGGTAGAGTGGTAAAGTTTAAGTTGGCAGAGATTTTTGAAATACCCGAAACTCATGTAAGATAAGGATTGATAAAACTAATACTGTTATAAAAAGTTTATCGTATTGGATATTATGTGCTCCTGATTTAATTTCTATATCAGTGGGAAATTCTGCATTGGTCACTAAAATGTAATGTGTTCCAGTTATTCTTGGTATAAATGTCAAATAATCACTGAGTGAAGAAGTAGTCCCTGATTCAGAACTTCTAATAGTAAATTTTTTAATCTTAGAAAATAGCAATCCATTGGAATCGGATATACTAATTTCCAGGTTTTCGCTTTTGGAAACAATACTAGAAGTCTTAGCTCTGAAAAAAATTGAAATTTCTTTGCTATCAACAAGATTAAATTCTCCTTCAAAAGTTTCTCCTGGCTTTATCTCTCCTTTGAGGACTGTATTACCGGTAAAATGCTCAAAAGCAATAGGAGAAATTATTAAAAGCACAAAATTAAAAATAGAGATTAAAAATATTAGATTAAATATAAAATCTTTGGTATTATTAGCCACAGTATCACTATCTCAAATTACTTGATCAAATTATTTTATTGAAGATATTGTAAAACATATTTATAAATCTATCTAAATTATCATGGAATAGTCGTAAATTAAAAAATATTATTCGCCGCGTAACCATAGGTAATTATCGACCTCCAGCCATTAGGTGCCTATTGTACAAAAACTTGTTACATCAATATAAACCAATTAAGATTTTTATCTCGCAAATGGACAAAGAGAATAGGAAAGAAGAAAGATCACTGATATTTTTTAATTGATATTAATCATAATATTTCTCAAGTTTTAATAATGAAGGATTTTAATAAAAAAATCCCGAACTCCATAGGCTCGCCCGACTCTTGCATCAACTCCAGTCCCTTCTCTAAGGATGAGAAGATACAGGACGGACAGTTGGGTCAGCGCTTGTTGGCACCCTGTTCCTTTGCCATTTCGATGCTGTGTGTGGAATGATTGTCAGGGAGCTGTGGGTAAGCTGCGTGTACATCTGCTTTTTTGGGAGTTATTATTAGAAATATTTTTATGAGGTTGCGTTTATTGAACTTTGAAAAGTGCGGTTATGAACTGTACTCTAGACATTGACGGACGAAATGGAAAATTGGGATGTAGAGTCTCATTTGCAGGCCTCGGTACTTAAGTATGGAGGTTAGGTGACTGAGAATGACAGTCCTATGCTCGGTTAGCGAGATGTTTTCCAAAATATCAAATGTTGGATTATGAATAGGCGCCAGATGGATGAACTTTCCAAAACAACATTACGTGTTATTGATATATGCACCTCATTAGATATTTTCTATACTGAAAAAAATTTGTATGTCAAGGAACGAACATCATTCGGATGGTTTATTATAACTTCTTTCAGGAAGAGTTACAAATGCTTAATAGAACGTCTGAGGATATAGATTTGCAACAAATAGTAGGATTCGAATTTATAGAAAATAAATCCTCAGTTGAATTTCTTCTGTCGTTTATTCTTAACAAGAAGGAGAATTGATAGTATGAGTACCGATTACGATGATATCGCGTTTGAATATAAAATCATTAATAGCCAACTGACTGTCAAAAAATACGCCGAAGAATTTACTTTTCTTAATCTTCTTGGAGACGTAAAAGGAAGAACGGTATTGGACTTAGCATGTGGTGAAGGGAAGTTTGCCAGAAAAATAAAGGAAAGAGGTGCTCGTCGTGTAGTTGGCGTAGACATCTCTCAAAAAATGATCGAGTTTGCACAATCAGCTGAAAAGGACAATCCACTTGGTGTGGAATATATTGTTTGTGATGTTATAGAGCTTGGGAGAATTGGTTCATTCGATATAGTAAGTGCCTCATTTTTATTTAATTATGCGCCATCGAAAGAAGCATTGCTTGCTCTGTGCCAGACGACTTATATCAATCTGAAAAATGGTGGAAAACTTGTAGCTATGGTAAACGCAACTCCTTTGTATTTGCCTAGAAACAGCAACGCTACTCAGAAATATGGCTATCTTATAAAAAGCACTTCACCTTTGCATGAAGGAGAATCCGTGGAATATTTATTTTTTATGGACGAGCATTCTTTTAGCATTATCAATTACCACTGGAGTAAAGAGACATATGAATGGGCCTTCCTTAAGTCAAAGTTTAGAAAAATCACATGGCAACCACCAACTATCTCACAAAAAGGCATAGAAGAATACGGCGTTGAATTTTGGAAGGATTTTCTTCATCAACCCAACTTTGTCTGTGTTGAGTGTCGTTAGTTCTACAAGTTTTACAGAAGTTAGGAAAATGTCACTGAGGATTGACGTACTCATGCTCCGTCAGGCAGATGGAACAAATTCATCCAAAATTTAATTCTAATTAGGCGCCAAAGATGAACAATTATACAAAACGGGGGTGAGGGGATTAAGAACTGCGCCTCATTGGAAGTGTAAATTCAGTAAAACCGAGAGCAGTATAAACACTGAGCATCCAGCAGATGCCCCGGGGCGCTTGAGTCCGGGGTTCGTGACGACTTCCCCCACTTCCCACTTTAACTCCCCCCTGCCCCATCCTCCTCCTCACCAAAAGCCCTTGAAAACACCTTGTAAAAATCAAAAATCACGCACTCCATAGGCTCGCCCGACTCTTGCATCAACTCCAGCCCATTTTCGAAGGATAAGATACAGGACGGGCAGTTGGGTCAGCAGCTTGTGGGCACACACTTCCTTTGCCATTTCGATGGTGTGTGTGGAATGATTGTTAGGGGGTTGGGGGTAAGCTGCGTATACACCTGCTTTTTTGGGAGTTATATTCAGAAAAATTTTTATGAGATTGCGTTTATTGTGCTTTGGAGGGTGTGGTTATGAATTGTATTCGGGACATTGACGGACGAAATGGAAAATCAGGAGGTAGAGTGTTATTTACAGGACTCGGTACTTAAGTCCTGGGTTGTTGATTGCATAAGAACAAAGTGAGGTGGAATAGAAATGGAAAAAGATGTTAAAATCGAAGTCAAGGAAATGCCGGAACTGAACGTGGCTTATATCCAGCATATCGGCCCTTATAAGGGGGACACGAAACTCTTTGCAGGGCTATTTGGAAAACTGATGGAATGGGCGGGTCCCAGGGGGCTGCTTAACTCTCCCGAAACAATGGTCTTGTCCGTCTACTACGATGACCCGAAAACAACAGAAGAGGATAAATTCAGGATGAGTGCCTGCATCACCGTTCCTGAAGATACCGAGGTTGAAGGGGAAATCGGGAAAATGACCGTGCCCGGGGGCATGTATGCTGTTGGAAGATTTGAACTTGACCCTGATGAATATGAAGAGGCATGGAACATGGTCTACAGCGACTGGCTCCCTGAAAGCAGGTACCAGTCCGATGACCGTCCCAGCATTGAGATTTACCGGAACGACCCTAATGAGCACCCTGAGAACAAGCATATCGTTGATATTTGCATTCCTGTAAAGCCGCTTTAGGACCAGGGATACAGGTCGAAAGAGGGAAAAGAGTTGAAAGAGCGGATGAAATGGAAAATCGGGAGGTAGAGTATTATTTACAGACCTCAGCACTTAAGCCCGGGATATGTGACTTAATAACAGAAATAGAAAGAAAGGTGGCTGAGAAATGAGAGACGAAGCAAAGGTATCGATTGTTGCTGCTATATGCACTTTTGGTTTGGCAGTAATTTTTAAGAATGTGCTACAGGAAGAACTAAATTTCATTACAATGATCTCTCCTGTTATTCTCTTTCTGATTTATACATGGAGCAGGGATGTCAAATCTAAATTCAATACTGCAACTGTTTGGATGGGTGTGATTGTGATAGTCACAATAGCGATTATAGCATTATATGCTTTTTAAAGTTAACAAAAGAAAAGGAGATAATGAAACAACAGGGATGAACCCGAAATTATTCCAGTGGAGTAATGGTTATGGTGACATCCCCTGGCTTCCATTCAAGTCCCCGCTGCCCCATCCTCCCCCTCACCAAAAGCCCTTGAAAACACCTCGTAAAAATCAAAAATCCCGAACTCCATAAGCTCGCTCGACTCCCGAATCAACTCCAGCCCCTTTTCTGAGGATAGGATACAAAACGGGCATTTGGTCAGCGCTCGTAATGCATCTTCTTCTGCCATTTCTATCCTGTGTGTGGCATGATTTAGTGCTAGTTAATCACTTTGTTTGCATAAGCTGACACAGATGAATAAATAAAATCGTTACCTTGCACCAGCATCCACAAAAGCGAGAGTAATACAATCCAGGCAAGTACCGCTATCAATGCTCTGTTAGTCGTAATCTCTTGAAGCTGGCGTATTCCGAGAATCAAAAGAACTAATGCCCATAACCATAACACCCATACTAATATCCCACTTATATAAAAAACCATCACAGAAAATAATAATGCCGGTGTATAGGCATACATGAGAGCTTTTATTGTCTGGGAAATGCCATTTCTCCCACCTACGATATATATGCTGATATGTAGGATTGCTCCGTATATGAATACTGACACAACCCTAATAATCGGTGACAATACCAACAAGAATAATGACGTTCTTATTCCAAAAGAAAAAAAACCGTGGGAGGATATCACATTAAGGATGGCAAATATCATCATTAGAATAACGAAATATTTTGTTGCATCACCGAGAGTGTCTTCCTTAGAAGCATCATATGTTTTTGAAGGTTCAATTAGAAATCCTTTTACTTTCTCAATGAAATTCACCATTTTCAGCTGACTAATAATAAATTCAGACAGTACAAGTGTTAAGATTATTATCAAAACTGCGGCTATGATACCCCATAATAATGTCCCGGTAAAGAATGAGTAGACAATAATGGATATGGATATGGAAATGGTTATCGCAAAAAGCAAATAACGTGCAGTCTTTTCTTTCAGATCAATATTCATTAGAACGTATTGTTGCTTATCAAGTTTAAAGTTATCATATTCTTTTTTTCCTTTAAATTTGCATACCTGTGCCTGTAAGGAAATACAAATTTCCAATGAATCGACCAGAATATCAAATCCATGAGCACCCTCCCGATGCCCTTTACAAAGCGTAGCGGCGTGCGGGGTACGTGACGACATCCCCCACCTTCCATTCAAGTCCCCGCTGCCTCATTCCCCCCATCACCAAAAGCCCTTGAAAACACCTTGAAAAATCAAAAATCCCGAACTCCATAGGCTCGCCCGACTCCTGCATCAACTCCAGCCCCTTCTCTAAGGATATGATACAAGACGGGCAGTTGGGTCAGCAGCAGTACGCATTCTCTTCCTTTGCCATTTCTATTGTGTCATTTACTGGACTCTGCACTTGATTTTGAGGTATGTGACTATGGGGTGGGGTATTTTGTGCATCCTCGGAATAGATTTACAAAATCAAGCAATTCAATTTCATATAATATTATATACTTTAATAACAAAACAAATCACAATGGCAAAAGCTGAAAAGGTCTTAATTGAAAATAAATTATTAAATTCAATCTTTAAAAAAGAATTTCTTGAGGGAATTTCTGAATTTGAGACACAAATTTTTCCTATAGCCGTTGTTCTTATTAATGAAATGAAAATTGATGGTGAAAAAAAAGGAATTCCAATTATATTATCGCACCACACCAGTGAAGAAATCAAGAATAAACAGTTACACATTGAATCTCAAAACAGCGATTTAATGGAATTTTTTATAAAGTTCATGGAAGGGGATTTTGATGAGTCTCACTAAAACATTAAATCCTGAGACTTTATTTATAGATGATAGCAAAGTGGATAGTGAGATATCTTATGAAGTTAGAAAAGAATATAAAGTAACTACAAAGATATCATTCGAAAAAGAAGCTATTTTTCAATATTTATTTTCTGAAATAACTAAATTAAAAGAGAAAGTAGAAAATTTAGAAAAAGAAAATTCACCAATCGCAGAAAACGCATTAATTAAATTTTGGGATAATGAATACGATGACCAGTGGAATGACTGTTAACCAAAGGGATATAATTCTAATTCCATTTCCTTTTTCAGATTTGACACAAATAAAAAGAAGACCCAGTATAATTATTTCAAATCATGAATATAATTCAAATAATGAAGATGTAATTTGTTGTGCTATTACCAGCAATCCAAGAAATTATGATAAGAGTGTAGAGATTGTAAATGAAGATTTAGACAGCGGTAATTTGCATTATGAAAGCAGAGTAAAGCCAACAAAAATATTTACATTAGATAAAAGAATGGTAGTGAAAAAACTAGGAAAATTAAATATTATCAAGAGTAAAGAAATTATAAAAAATTTAACTTATTCTATTGAGATTAATGACAGTGTTGCCATAGATATAAACTAAACACTGAACATATGTCATCATAATGTGTATCTTTTTTAACTGGAAGCCTCATGCACCCTTGAGATGACCCGGATTTGAGCGGCAACGAAATCCGAGGACGTGACGACATCCCCCTACCTTCCATTCTAAGTCCCCGCTTGCCCCATTACCTCCTCACCAAAAGCCCTTGAGAACACCATGTAGAAATCAAAAATCCCGAACTCCATAGGCTCGCCTGACTCCCGCATCAGCTCCAGCCCCTTTCTCTAAGGATAAGATACAGGACGGGCAGTTGGGTCAGCGCTTGTACGCACCGTCTTCCTTGGCCATTTCTATCCTTTGTGTGGAATGATTGTCAGGGGGCTGTGGATAAGTTGTGTGTACACCTGCTTTTTTTAGGAGTTTTTTTTAGAAATATTTTTATGAGATTGCGTTTATTGTATTTTGGAGTGTGTGGTTGTGAACTGTATTCGGGACATTGATGGATGAAATGGAAAATCGGGAGGCAGAGTATTATTTATTGGGATCGGTACTTAAAGTCCAGGGTATGTGACTAATAAGTTTAGAAGGGGGATTCTCCTATGGAAGCTATTCAAGGAGTAGGCTATTGGCTATTAGAAGTGTATATAGAAATCGGCTTGTGGCTGCTTGGTGGAGCATGGTACGAGGTGGCATTAAAAGTATCTGGGGCAATAGGGCTATTGTTGCTTTTGCGTCAAATTCATTTTGGAATCAGTGAACTCAGTGACGAATCAGAATTTATTTCCTATATATCATCTTTTTTATTCCTTGTTGTAACATTTGCTTGGATTCTACTTATAATCGTGCTAGTGTATCTGATCTTTTTCCGCTAATGGGAAAAAGGTTATATTTCACTCTCATCTGCTCCGAAAATAGGTGGCACATATTTCCATGCTCATGGGTGTCTCGAAGAGTCATGAACGCTTACTATGAATATGAACAACAATGCCGAGACGTTTGG
>Ga0255432_1140_pt1 | contig 11891 bp, 9 predicted proteins | sample ANMaggSeSYBR02I6_FD_182656 | JGI IMG/M metagenome (GOLD analysis project Ga0255432, IMG submission 182656) | Sediment cell enrichment communities from methane seep in Santa Monica Basin, California, United Staets - ANME aggregate JGI... | ecosystem: Environmental > Aquatic > Marine > Cold seeps >...
ACAAGTCTGATTCTTAAATGGCTCTGAGAAATTTCATATATATTAATACCAAACGATTCAAAATTCTTCAACATCAAGGCATCTGCAAGCTCCTTTGCATTTCCCTGAAAATCCACAACTATTGTTGCCTCATCAGCTTTCATTTCGCTTGTCTGTAGTGAATCAACGCCAGGTATTTCGTTCAATTCAGCGCGAAAAATGACAAAGTTTGATAAAGCCCTGGTCCCCTCAACAATGATCACAAGAGTTGTAATGCTCTTTTTAACCTCTTTATGCCATTTCATGACTATCTGTGAAGCCAGGTCGCTGCCTGCAAGGTATCCTGCATTTGAAAGCGCATCCCTTGCACCCGCGATATTATCTTTATTAACTGATACCGCTGTCTGGATGGTAGAAGCAATTTCGTCGCCTGTGTCTGTTCTTAAGGCGCGGGCAAGCACAGTGCCTTTAAATGATTTTATATCTCCTCCCATAATGTTTGGAGCTATAGCTGCTTTAGAATTTCCCACTATTACCACATCTGCCTGCAAAATAGCTCCCAGGCTGACAGTTCTTGTAATAAGTCGTGATATTTTGATATTTTTAGGGGTTGCTATTTTTGCAATGATGAATATTAATTTTGAGGTAAAGCCGAGTATCGTCAGCAAATGTACTACCGTTGCTCAGCTTTCCACAGTCTTTTTAGCTCTCCTTAATCCAAAGCTCCCCGATTTTTATATGATTCAATGGTCATTATGCTGGGTCACTGCCGGGCTTACAATAATATCGGGCCTTCATTATCTTTATATAGGTATGAATATTCTTCAGGATGCTTCGGGAAATAGTCAGGTGCAAAAATAATTTCGGAGGCTAATATGTCAAAAAAGGTGAGAGTTCACGCAGTAATAAGCGGCAGGGTTCAAGGAGTTTTTTTTAGAATGGAAACAAAACGTGCGGCAGACAACTGCGAGGTTTTTGGATGGGTAAGAAACAGAAGAGATGGGACAGTTGAAGCCGTTTTTGAAGGTAATGAAGAAAATGTAAACTCAATTCTTGAATGGTGCAAGGGCGGCCCGCGCCTTGCTGATGTTAAAAAAGTGGATGTGGAATTGGAAGACTATAAAGGTGAGTATTATGAGTTTGAGCTCAGATACTAAGCGATCTCTAAGATAAAGGTGATTTATTTAAGGTGATTTATTTAATGAACCGGGACGAAATAACCAATGGCATTGAGAATATACACATTGGGACGGTTTACCTTAGTAAAAGATGAGAAACCGGTCAGATTCTCGAGAAAGTCTCCACAAAAGCCTCTGATAATGCTTAAGGCTTTGATTGCCCTTGGAGGCAGAAGGGTTCGAGAATACCAGATAAGCGATATCCTTTGGCCTGATACTAACGGCGATATAGCGCACACATCTTTTGCGACTACCCTCCACCGCCTTCGCAAGTTAATCGGCCATCATGCGACTGTCGAGCTTCGGGATGGATGCATGACACTGGATCAAAGATACTGCTGGGTCGATGTATGGGCGTTTGAACGCATTTTCGGGCAAGCCGATGTCATGTGGAAAAAAGCTTCACCAAAAATAGATATAACTAAAGCTATTGAATTGACCCAAAAGGCTATCAATATTTATCATGGCCCCTTTCTACCCGATGAAACAGGGGAACTTTGGACAATCTCACTTCGCGAACATCTTGGACAAAAGTTCATGCAGTGTGTGAATAAGCTTGGGCAGCACTGGGAAATGAGCGGACAATATGAAAAAGCTGTGGAATGTTATCGACGAGGTCTTGAAGTAGATGACCTTGCTGAGGAGTTTTACCGACGCATCATGGCCTGCTATCATCGGCTTGGCCAACTGGCTGAGGCCATATCGGTTTATAACCGCGGCAGGAAGATACTTTTCGCAACCCTCGGGATTGAGCCTTCCCCCAAGACCGAAGCCATACGCAAATCCCTCCTTTCTGAAAAAAAATCATAAAATTTTCATTTTTTTCCGAATATGTAACCTATCTGTAACTTTTCGCATGTTAAATGAAAAGAAAAATGTTTTTCGCGCTATTTCTATTTAGTGGGTTCTCAAAAATAGAAGTAGTGATTTCTTCGGGCACGGGCAATTTTACTACCTAATTATGATAGCATTTCAAGGGATTACGATTCTATTTGTTTGAAACGAATCAATAGAAGCCTTCACATTTCAAGTTGCAGATGTAGAAACTCCAAATGTTGTAGTTACTGCTGATCTGAGCTTCTTCACATATCACCATCAAAGCAAGAAAAATGACGATTGAACCAAGCAGGTTCACTTGTTCACTTGACACTTTTTCCACAAAACATGCAAACATACGTTTCTTTGTGAATGTATTAGGAACAGAGAGCTAACAGCGTAGAAAGAAGAAAACTCCTTCTCCCCTGGCGGGAAAGAGACAGGGTGAGGGCTGGCCCTTACCCATAAGTGTTGAGACATATTTTTATCCTTAATTAACAATTAGTTATTAACAATTGATTATTTGTTTTATGTTTTTATATTTATGCCCAAAAAGCCAATAATAATAGTTAACAATCAATTTATAACTGTTAATTGCTAATGGAGAGATAACTTATGGGTAAAGAGACAGGGTGAGAGGGATAAATTGCCAATCTGTTGGAATGAATTTTAAGGAGGTGATGTATGGATATGTGCAATGGAAAGCGGGGGATAGAAGAATTTTTCTTAGTTAGTATTCTCTTGATATCTTTGCTAATAACTCCGAATTCTCTATTTGGAGGAGAGGCTGACAAGAAATCCGAAGCGCAGGCAAAAAGCAGAACTGATTTTGTCCTCACAATAAAAAATAGTCTTATCTCTTTAACTGCAATGGATGCTTCATTAAAAGAGATTACAGAAGAGATCGGTCGTAGGATGAAAATCGAAGTGGTTGCTGATATCTCTGAGGAGGAAAAGATTACTACAAAGTTTAACAAGCTCTCTCTGGAAGATGCCATAAAGAAATTAAGGACCAGTTATGCTTATGTATGGAATTCAGAGAAGGAGGAAGGAAAGATCACCAAGATAGTACTCTTGCCAGAGGGGAAGGGAATAGTGCTGTCCAGACCTGCTACTAAGGAATCCGAAGTTAAGGAAGAAAAGAAATTGGTAAAGTCCGAGAGCCGCGCGGGAAAAAAGATTGCAAGCGAGAAGTCACCACGTCTGGAGCCATTTAAGTTTGAGTTTGACCCTTCGGAATTTATGGAAGAAGGGAAATAGTGTGGTCGGATATTGATGGAAAGGGGGTGAGGCGAGAAAATGCATTTGTTTAGGTTTAGGTACCGTCAAATTCTAATTTAACGACTCAAAAAAAACCTATAGCAAAAAAAGAGGAGGTACGAACCATGTATAAGCAATTGAGTAAGAGTTTGATATTTCTTTTCCTGGCATTACTAGTTTCTCTATGCTTTGGCAGCTTCGTATATGCCGTGGATGGAGTAATCGAAATTAATCAGCCCCGAGCTCTGGCGGGGGGTGTTACCTCTGGCGATGATCCTGGGTTTCCAGTCATCATCAGCGAGTCAGGCAGCTACCGCCTCACAGGCAACCTCACAGTTGAAAACGGCGATGGCATTGTGATCTTCGTAGACAACGTCACCGTGGATTTCAATGGATTCTCAATCATCGGAGTAGGGAGCGGCTCACGTATCGGGGTGCTATGCAGTCATTACTATCAAAACATAACCTTGGTCAACGGCAGCGTATGTTCGATGGGCTCGGATGGTATTTGGCTGTCAGGAGGACATGGCCTTGTGGAAAAAATCCATGCCGTTAATAACGGCGGGATTGGCATTAATGTGTCTGTTGCGAGTATAGTGAGCAGTTGCGTTGCGTACGGGAATAGCAGCTATGGCATTTCTCTCTATGATGGCATAGTGAGTGGTAATACGGTAAAGTACAACGACGACGACGGAATACATGTTGATCATACAGGGACGGTGACCGGCAACAACGTAATTGGTAACAAGGGGTACGGTATTTTTGCCGAAAAAGAAGGCACGGTGGTGCTGAGGAATTCAGTTAGTGGCAACACGGGCTTTGGCCTCAGGTTGGGACCTGCCAATGGCTACGCCAACAATGTGCTTACCAACAACAATGGTGGCAATGCCAATCCACAGGTCTTAGGCGGCATTGAGATTGGAACCAACTTGTGCGGTAGCGACACCACTTGCCCATAGGTAAAGAATTCGGTAATAACGTCATTCATGGGAGGTTAAGAACCATGTTAAACATGCTTAAACGAAAGATAACGGAGAAAATGGCCCTGGCAGGTGTGATGGGGCTAGCAGCTTTGCTGTGCCTGTTTCCTTTAGCCTTGCATGCCGAAAAGGTACCGGACACGGTGGTTTACTCCCCGGACATTACTGCAGTGCTCGGCGGGGTGACTGTGAACGACGAGGATGTGGCTAAAGACGATATGGCCGGGCTGGTGACCATGCTGGATGTTGGTACGATTCCCAACTTTACTGATGTCAATGCCTGCCATGCAGAAAGGATTGGTGCCCAACTGCTGTCCTTTGACACAACCGTGAGCTTGCCTGGTGGTCTCATCGCAGGGCCCGGGGACGTAGTGCGCTTTGATGGTATCACATACACTGTGGAATTCGACGCTGTTGCCAACGGCCTGCCTAACGGGGTGATAATCGATGCCGTTAGCGTCGGTAACAACAACGACCTGCTTTTATCCTTCGACACCACCGTCGCCCTCGACGGTATCACGGTAGAAGATGAGGATCTGGTACGCTTTAACGGTACGACTTTCAGCCTGTTCTTTGACGGCTCTGATGCTGGCGTGCCCGCGGCCCTGGACCTGGATGGAGCTTATCTCAATTGCAATGGGAGCCTGCTGCTGTCTTTTGACGGAAGCGCCATGATAGACGGCATGGCATTCGACGACGAGGACGTACTGTTATACGACCCTGCCAGCGACACCTGGGTGATAGCTTACAACGGTTCTGCTCAGCACACCGGCTGGATTGCTGCTGATCTCAATGCTTTGTGCTCTATCTCTTTCCAAATGGTTAATAGTGAACTGACTGGGACGCCTGATCCCTCTACATTCTCATTCGATCCGACGCCAGTCCCTGAAGGTCCGGCGGGAACATTCTCCTTTAGCGCTGACTTCTGCAATATAGGAGATAAGACACTCTCAGGATTGAAGAGTGTAACTGTACTTCTCTCTGGTAATAATGCTCTCCTTAATCGGGACAGCGGTACTCCGCGTGGAGTAGGATCAGAACTGACATTTCCTGAAAGCGGAGGATTTGCTGACTCTAAACTAGAACCTGGTGAGTGTGTTAGGGTGGATTATAAGATTGGCCTGGGAAAACGCGTGTCCTTCCAATTCTTCACCGATGTGTTTGGTTTTAGGCAGTAGTTCAGATCCTATGGAGGAAGTAGCCTGGGTTTGTGATATTGTCGGGTCGGCTATAACCCGACAATATCTTGATAGTATAGGAATTTTCATTTTTCATAGTGTTATTGTTTTATCGGCACAATCTGAAAGCTCGCCCAAAGGGCGTTAATTAAAATTTAGGAAGTATCTTCAAGCTCTTTATATTTAAGTAAGGAGAGGTATATGCTCAATGCAAAGAAAGGGATAGAAAAGCTTTTCTGGGTTAGTATTCTCTTGCTACTTTTGCTGATCATTCCAGCTTCTTTATTTGGAGGAGAGGCTGACAAGAAATACGAAGTGCAGGCAAAAAGCAGAGCTGATTTTGTCCTCACAATAAAAGATAGTCTTATCTCTTTAACTGCAAAGGATGCTTCATTAAAAGAAATTGTTGAAGAGATCGGTCGTAGGATGAAAATCGAAGTGGTTGCTGATATCTCTGAGGAGGAGAAAATTACCATACGCTTTGACAATCTCTGCTTAGAAGATGCCATAAAGAGATTAAGGACCAGTTATGCTTATGTATGGAATTCAGAGAGAGAGGAAGGGAAAATCACCAAGATAGTACTCCTGCCAGAGGGGAAGGGAACAGTGCTATCCAGACCCGCTACTAAGGAATCCGAAGTTAAGGGAGAAAAGCGATTGGTGAAGTCCGAGAGCAGCGCAAAAAAAGAAGCTGCAAGCGAGAAGTCACCACGTCCGGAGCCCTTTAAATTTGAGTTTGACCCTTCGGAGTTTATGGAAGAAGGGAAATAGTGTGGTCGGATATTGATGGAAAGGGGGTGGGGCGAGAAAATGCATTTGTTTAGGTTTAGGTACGGCCAAATTATAGTTTAACTACTTAGAGCCTATTTCAGTAGGTGACTAAGCGCGATCCAAAGGGCCAGTTGGAAGGGCATGAACCATGTGTGCATGGCCTACTGAAATAGGCTCTTACAGGACTTTTGAATTTGTGTTCAACTCATCCCGACAATAAATTGTCGGGCTATTTTCGAACGTCCCTAACGGGACAAAACGATGTTTCTTCAACTCGTTAATACGACTACTACGAATCATTATTACAAACCGATAGTCTCTAACTCATTGATAAAATTGACCATAAAATGGAAATTTTTTATACTATTAAATTACATGATAAAAGGAAGGAGGATATTAGTATGCGCAAGCTTATTCTATTAGGCGAAATGAAAAAAGCTATTATTGGGTTTATGCTGATTATATTTTCTATCTGCTTGTGTGGGAGGGCTGTATCTGCATTTGAAAGACCTCTGGGGGATATGGGCAAACCAGCCGACTATGAACAGACTCATATGGATTATAAGCAGCTTATTCCCGATTATGAGGGCTTTATCACTCAACTCCCTTCAGACTTTGACTGGAATGACTATGGGATCGTCACACCAGCAAAGGATCAGGGCGCATGTGGAAGTTGCTGGGCATTCGCCGTCGTGGGAGCCTTGGAGTCAAAGATAGGCTTGATTGGAGGATATATATCTGACCTATCTGAACAGCAACAGGTATCATGCAACACTTCCATGTGGGGATGTAGTGGCGGCTATATGACAGCGCTTAAGTTCTGGGACACCGAAGGGCCAATGAGAGAAAGTTGTGCGGAGTATCGTGCATCCAATGCGCCCTGCGCTGACATAGAACACTGCGAACGATTGCCATATAATACGGAGGGCTACTATACAGTGGATACAAATGACATCAATGAGATCAAAGTATCACTGCACAGGGATGGACCCAGCTACTTCCGCTTTAATGTATATTCTGACTTTTTTACTTTTTGGGGGGAGCCCGGTTCCTATGGGGAGGTTTACAGCCAGTCCAGCGGTAGTTATAAAGGTGGACATGCTGTCCTAATCATTGGATGGGATGATACAAAAAACGCATGGCTCTGCAAAAACAGTTGGGGAGCCACAGCAGGACCTAATGGGGATGGCACTTTCTGGATTGCATATTCCGGTCATGCTGAAAACCTGGGTTTCGGTATGGCCAATCTAAAAATTCCAAACAACCACCTGACACCTGACGAATCTATCGCATACGATCCTAACAACAATAGATACCTCATAGTCTATCATTCTAATAGAAATATTTACGGACAACTCAGAGAATGTGACGGTACACTCATTGGTGCCGAGTTTCTCATCTCAGATGCTACTGATTATCAGCTAAACCCGTCAGTCGTGTACGATGGCAAAAACAGATTTTTGATAGTCTGGAAGGACTTACGCAACCGTGAAACCTCAAGCAGCGACATATATGGGCAGATAGTGAATGCTGACGGAAGTCTTTACGACGGCAACTTTGACATCTGTAAAGCCGAGAGTATGCAAGATAGTCCTTCAATAGGTTACGACAGTGCAAATCAGAGGTTCTTAGTAGTCTGGCAAGATTACCGCAACCACGACACGGAAAACAATAGAAGATATGACATTTATGGACAGAGACTGGATACCAATGGCTTTCTTGATGGCGCTAACTTTGTCATCTCTAAGGCTGCTAGCAATCAAGTGATGCCCGTAGTAAGTTACGACAGTGCAAATCATAGGTTCTTAGTGGCCTGGTCTGATTACCGCGACCGGGACAGCACATATTATGACATATATGGACAGATGGTGAATGCCAACGCCAGCCTTTACGGTGGCGAGTTCGTCATATGTGATGCTCCTCGTGCTCAAGTACACCCCTCAGTAGGTTACGACAGTGCAAATCAGAGGTACTTGGTTGTCTGGAGTGATAGCCGCGTGGAAACCAGCATGATTGACATATATGGGCAGATAGTGAACCCTGGCGGGCCTCTGAACCCTGGCGGGCCTCTTTACGGTGACCCAATTGTTATATCTGATACCGAGAAGTGGCAACATTCCCCGTCAGTAGCCTACAGTAGCGCAAATCAGAGCTTCTTAGTGGTCTGGACGGATGAGCGGAACAGAATACCACCAGAATATATGGGGCCAGATACGGAGTTAGGAAACATTGACATATATGCGCAGATGGTGAATGGTAACGGCATTCTTTACAGTAGTAACTTTGTCATCTCTGATGCTTCAGATGCTCAAATAAGCCCCTCTGTAGCTTACAACTCTAATTGTGCAAGCTTCCTTGTGGCATTTAATACGTTTGAAACAGGCATGAGCGAAATTGGCTTTGCCCTTCCAGGCGACCTCAACGGCGACTGCTATGTTAACTACGACGACCATCTAGTATTCAGTACCGCCTATGGCTCCTGCAAAGGCGATGAAAATTTTATCCCCTCAGCCGATTTCGACGGAGATGGCTGCGTAACCATTCATGACTACAGAATATTGCGAACACTCAAATACATTCCTGTTGTTAACGGCTTGGTCTTGCAGCTTGAAGAACTGCTCACCACTTCCTTTAACCCTGATCCATTTCTTAATGCCCCGGCAGGCACATTCACCATTAAAGCAACTTTTACCAACAAGAGTTCCTCTCCTCATATACTAAATCCATTCTTTAAAGTTGCAGAACTTTCCGGTGAAAACTTGCTGCTCAATGCCGAGGGCGGCGCAGGTGGAGTTGGAGCCACTTTGACTCCTGATGTTGGTGATGATGGTGTATTATCCCCAGCAGAATCTTTTACAGTGGACTTTGTGATTGGTCTTCAAACACGTAATCGTTTCAGTTTTTTTGTCGATCTTTTGGGAGTGCCGGGGACATAGATATGTAAAAGCCTGTGGTGAAATCGGGCATGTGAACTTACGAAAAACAAAGAGTATGACAAAAAGAAATATGGAGGTAAAAGCAAAATGTCAAAGAAACTATCAGCGGAACAAATAGATTCAAAAGAAGCAAAGGCTTTGAGTTCCACTCAAGCCAGAAAGCATTTTAAAGAGCCTAAACTAACCTTCGTTGAGCCGAAACTTACAAAGCAAGGGGATGCGACCAAAATTACTGGCCAATTTTTTAGTTCATTTAGTCCTTAGCACGAGATGTGTAGCGTATGCCGTAAGACTTCCAACACTTAGGACGGACATCTGATGGGATTTCAAACATTGGTCGGTAAACGCGCTTATAGGGACGAGGTTTAACCTCGTCCCTATATAGATTATCAACCCTGGTCATATTGATCTTTTAATTTTTGTTAAGAGATAGGCCTAATAAAATGGGTGCATATACTCTTCTTTCCCAAACGGAGCATATTATTTAGACAGGATAACAGGATAAACAAGATTTTGTTTCAAGTGAACAGACTTGGGCAGTCTCACTCTAACTATCCAGTAAATCATAAAAATCATATCCTGAGCTGAATAGGGTGTACAAATGAAATACAAAAAAGTAACTGAAAAATTATCGGTAGTACATATAGAGTTTGCAACCGAATGTATTATGGTTTTTAGGTTTGATTATTAATTTTGGTGAACGGGAAACCCGCCCGCCTTGCCTGAGCTCGCGATGGCGGGGAGTTTGTCATCTTTGCTATTATACATTCAACACTCATTTATAAAATCAAGTCAATCCTGTAATCCTGTCTGAAATATTTATTATTTTTCGGGAGATGAGACTAAGTGCACCCTAATAAAATGAGTATCATAAAGTCATATTCTATTTCCAAGGTGAATTTGCAGGTTGAATGTGAAGATAAGCTGCTCGGCAAAAAGGTAATTGATGCAATTGATGATTACTTCTTTATGACAAGTGATGGTTCTATTCCTAATTCTAATAACATCACCATGAGGTTTAAAAATAATAATTTTTCTTTTAAAGCTCCTGAAACAGCTCAGGAATTCTTTGTCTCTTCCTCCCTACGTGTTTTAAAAAACGAAAACATCTATTACTTATTAAGTGAAAGTTCTGTCTTTCAACTCGAGCTTTCAAATAGCCTGGGAATTGGATTATTGGATTCTACCTATTGGGAAAGATGTCCAAAATCGAAACAAGAATTTCTTATGCTTTCTCTTTTATGGCTTTTACGTGAGCACGGTTTATATGGACTGCATGCAAATGGTTTAGTAAAAGATGGATTCGGGATTCTCTTTGCGGGAGGTTCTGGCAGCGGTAAATCAACTACAGCACTGAGCCTGATTAGACAAGGCTGGGACTATCTGTCAGATGATGTTACCCTGTTCAGACATAGCTCAAAAGGAATCGAGGCTATAGCATTTCAAAAGGGATTCTCTTTTGATCCGCATTTAGCCGATTGCTATCCAGAGCTTAATAAACCTTTGAAAGCATCATCTTTTAATGGCCAAAAGAGGTTTTTAGATATTAATTCGATATATCCCAATAGATTCCTATTCAGTTGCTTTCCCAAGGTACTTATATTTCCAAAAATAGTATCTCAGGATAAAAGTCACCTAATCCCAATTGACAGGTCAAAAGCCTTAATTCTGCTAATTGATAATAGCGGCGGGATTATGGTAGACAAAGATAAGGTGGTTAAACAAATTGAGGTTTTAAAACAGCTTGTATATCAGACATGTAGCTATCAACTCCTTGCAGGGCGCGATTTGTATAAAAAGCCGGAGAAGATCTGTGAAATCGTGTCGAGAATACAAGAGGGGCGTATCCACGAGTTGGGGGAAGCATCGTTTTGTCCCGTTAGGGACATTCGAAAATAGCCCGACAATTTATTGTCGGGATGAGTTGAACACAAATCCAAAAGTCCTGTAAGGACGACAGAAAAAGGTAAACCGAATTGAGTGTAACCAAAATAGAATATTGATAATTGAAAAAACAAAACGTAACAATTTGGCTCTATCGTCATTCCGGCTTCAAGTGATAAAATTTGAAAATAGCTGAAACTCACGCCAAAGCGACTCTAAAGAAAAAACAGATCCAATGTTTAAAATAGCAATGAATCAAATATGTTATGCTTACCATTAAATAACGTGACGGGTGATGCGATGTTTTTTCTTAAGACTCGCTAAGCGTTCAGACAATCAGCCATTTTCAAATTTCATCACCTGAAGCCTCCATTTATTGAGAAGTTGCAAATTGAACGGATAAATGTTCTATTTTGGTTACACTCAAATAAATTAGCGCCCTTTGGGCGGACTTTCCATAACCTATTGATTTAATACTCAACAAAATGGAGATTTCTATACTATGAACTTATAGGACACGGCACTAGAACAATCCATGCGTTTGGGGAAAAGAGAATTAAAAATTAATAAAATTAGAGAGATAGAATCAAAGCCTAACCATGCTCTTGCAACGGAGCGCAAAAATGCCGCACCCGCTGAAGAGCGACATTAGGGGCCTGAAGAATAAATAGATGTGAAACAAACCGCTGGAAAAACGATATGAAATTATAGCGATAGGGAAATTATTAATATGGCAGATGTGATAAGGCAGAAACGGGATAAAATCGTGCAGTTGGCAGACAAATACGGAGCAAAAAATATACGGATTTTCGGCTCATTCGCACGAGGAAACAATAACTCCGAAAGCGATGCGGATTTTCTGGTAAACATGGAGGGAAGTCTGCTGAGACGTATTGCGTTTATGCAGGA
>Ga0255432_1141_pt1 | contig 11783 bp, 9 predicted proteins | sample ANMaggSeSYBR02I6_FD_182656 | JGI IMG/M metagenome (GOLD analysis project Ga0255432, IMG submission 182656) | Sediment cell enrichment communities from methane seep in Santa Monica Basin, California, United Staets - ANME aggregate JGI... | ecosystem: Environmental > Aquatic > Marine > Cold seeps >...
GGGTGCTGTAGCTCCGGCTTTATTTCGGTCCATGGAAAGAAGTATGAGCTTGAAGTCGTCAGGTGTGATTTTGCGAAGCCCTACATCTACAAGAGTACCAACAATATTGCGCACCATATGCTTTAAAAAACCATTTGCTTCTATTTTAAAATAAAGATATTGATCATTTTTTTCCTTAATCTTTGCATCAATAATATTTCTTATCGTATGTGACCTTGGGCTTCCCGTTCCTTCAAATGCCTTGAAATCATGTGCGCCTATAATGTGTGATACAGCGGATTCCATCGCATTAAGATCAAGCTTTTTGCGTATAAACCATGCATACTGCCTGCCAACAGCAGCAGGTGTAAGGCAGTTTAATATCCGATAGCTGTAAATTTTGCTTTTTACATCATATCGGGCATGGAATTTTTCATCAACCTCTTTACATTCCTTTATAATAATATCATCCGGCAGGAGGCTGTTTAACCCTCTATAGAACTCTTCCGGCAGCAAATTTGTATCGCAATAAAAACCGGCTACTTGACCAAAAGCGTGGACTCCGGCGTCAGTTCTGCCTGAGCCTGTCAGGCTAACTTTATTGCCTGTCATTTTCATTAAAGCTTTTTCAATTTCTCCCTGGATCGTACGCAGATTTTTCTGCCTCTGCCAGCCATGATAGGAGCAGCCGTCATATTCTATTGTAATTTTGAAGTTTTTAGGCATATGCGATAAAAATTTCATCTGCAATATTGCACATCAGCTCGTTTCTTTTTTTCGCTGTTTTGGCTGATTCTCTTTTTATCTTTTCACTGAACTGGCTGATAATCAGCAACCGATTGGTTTCCAGAGCGTCTTTAATTTCCCTGTCAAAAGGAGTGTATCGCTTCTTGAAATACTGTTCCAGTACGATGATGACAGGCTGCTCACCTTTAGTAAGAAAAATATTACATGAACCTATCTATTAAATATCGTTTTTTTGCTGACAACAATTTTTATTGTTAATTTTATTAAAAGGTAACAGTTTGAATTTATAAATATTACTGTATTTTTTTGGAAGTTTTTATTACTTTTTAGCAAAAACCACTGGGGGAGCTTGCGTGAACCTGTATTCTTGATTTGGTTCATTTTAACCGATAATTCATAAAGCAAATTGTTAATTTTCGTCTTTTTTTGTTTTTTGCTGAGCACTTCAGGTAGTTTGGGTAATAACAATTCATCAATATCCTGTCTCTTTACCGGCTCGTGCTTCTGGATGAGAGCAAGAATCATATCCTGATAATATTTTTTATCAAAGCCCCTATCCCTGATATGCCGTGCTTTCATGCCCTCGGCATTTTCAATCAAAAACCGTGAATATTTTTCATCAATGATTTCACCATAAATATGAACTTTAACTCTATCAGGATTTTTTAAATCGTAATCTGGAATCTGTTTCAGATGGTAATGAGCGCAATTCGTTCAATAATTTGGTACAGTTCTTCTTTTGTCATGGCAGAATATTTATGAAAATTTAATTTTTAATATGCGATAATAGCGTTTTGTCTTTAGCTGCATGGTCTGACAACAACTAAGGTCACGGGTTTAACTCTTTGCCCATTCGGTATTTGATATCGTGGTTGATTACTTAAATGTTGCCCGAAATTTTATTAATTTTACTTAAAGACTTATGGATTAAGGATTCAAACAGAAAAAACCATGTAAAAACCTTAAGTTGCTGGAGTTATATAATTAGTATATCTTAAAGCCTTGTAATTAAAGGGTATTTCAAAACATCAAATATTGAAAATCTGTACCATTTTCAATATTATACAGATTGTATAAATCCTTATATAATAAGGAGTTGATAGTTTTTATTTTAACGAAACCACTATCTTCAGGTTCTAACAACCTAATTTTCTTATAATCCTATGTTTTATAAGCCTTTACAAGTATACTGTCAAATTTCGAGCAACATTTAAGGATTATGAAGTCGAGCTCTTCTTCTGTGAAGCCGTAAGAGTCAAGAACAGATTTTATCCTATTCTTTAGTTTAGATTCGAAGCTTTTGGTTTTTCATCCCATCCTACTCCCAAAATGCCAATATTTCTAAGAAGCTCCGTCAATTTTAATCGGAATTTCAATTCTTTGCCTAATTTCTTCATATATTGGTATTTTTACATCTTCAGCCACTTCCAGAGTAACGGCAAGTCCATAATTAACAGATTCGTCAAGGGTGTGGGCATCTTCTCGGCAGACAACATCAATTTTTAAATTATTTCCATCCTGATATGTAACGACTTCGCTTCCTTCTAAAATTTCATGCTGAATGGTTCCATTTTTTACATGCTGCCAGTCAGCATTTACACGTGTTACTCCAACCTCATTACCTGGAGGGTCAAAAGAAAGATTTGCTTTCCGGTATTTACGAGTTTCTGCATTTACAGGACTGAACCAGGCAAGCGTTAAGATAAATCGCCGCATTTCGTTTAATCCGCTGATACTTGGCGGAAGGGGAAATCTGAATTCATGCTTTTCATCCTTCTTAATGCTTCCATAACCTATCGCGGTTGCCCGTTGTTCAGTGCACTCAATCACACGTTTGATATCAGGGATTCCATACCCCAAATATCTTGCAGCAATTCTTTTAAACAGACGAGAATTGTCTCTGGTTTTCAGACAACTTTCCAATTAAAACTATTACTCCAGGAAGCACCGTGAACAAGAAGACTTTTAATAACTACAGCCAGATACTCATCAGGGATATCTGTGTCAGCTCCAGATCTCAATTCATCCAGTACTTCATAGATCAGGGCTGCACCCCTGGAGGCCAAAGCAGCTGAGTTGCTTGTACCTCTGATGTATAACCCCCTATTTCTTTCACCTGGATTTACCGGTGCTGCTGCCACCTTTTGCCCTGGAGCCATTCCGCTGTCACTACTTCTATACCGATTATTGGCTAAATAATCGTATAACTGCCTTTCTCCAGGCAAATAAATTTCAGGATTAATAGAGTTCCTGAAACCGTATCCATGGGCGGTAATTGGAGAGGGCAGTTCCTGAGTTGGAAGTATATCCACTCTGTTTCCATGATTGGATATATTGGATTTGTCAGTATGGATAGCCCCTATGGATAATGCATTAACAGAATCTGCAGGAGCCATTAATCTGTAATTGCGAATATCTCCATGAACTATTTTCATGGTATGTTTTGTAATATCTTCATCAGTTAATTGACTCAGCTCTGCCTTCGATTTTTCAAGACCAATATCAGCCCCGTTATTCCCCGCACTTATACAAAAAAGCACTTGATATTTTTCAGAAAGCCAATCAAGCAGTTTTGCACATGAGCTTAACTGATGAAAAAACATTCTTACCGGATCACAAATTGAAAGGTTGATAATTTTAATCGTAGGGGCGACCGGTTTTTCATCACTTTCTCCTTCAAAAATCCTTCTTGCGGAACGTAATATCAGATCTTCAAAAAAATGGTCCTTTGGGATGTGTTCAAGTGGGGGATTATTGATAAAATCATCGGGATTAGGCTTCATTATCGGTCTTACATATATAGGACGAGGTAAGGGTAAATTTTCTGCATCCAATTCCCCGTGACATACCAACGAGGCCATCGCAGTACAGTGTTTTCTCCCCTTCGCCTGATATGCACTGCCAAAATCATCGGGGTCATCCACAATTAGCCGGTTTTCAAGCAAGGAATGGTAAACAAATGGATCTCCGTCAAGAATAGCCAAGACAGGGACACCAAAAACTTCGCCTTCTTGAAAAGCCTCCTCTTCAACCCCTTCTGGATACACATCTGCCACACATTGTCCTGTCGGACGGAAAAACATTACGTCATCGCATTTAAAAAGCTTTGTATACTCAGAATTTAGAACCCGTTCTATGCTTTCAGGGGACAATTCCGCTTTTATGGCGTGGAAACGGATTTCATCAATAATACATTTTGTGATAATAGAACCATTCTCGGATATTATAAGTTGCTCAACCTTTGTCTGGATATCATTCCTTTTGGCGCTATCTTTTTTGTACCAGAGCTCGACTTCAAATGGAATTTTCGAAGCCGTTCCCTTTTTTATGTCCAGTTCTTCTTTCCAATATTTTTCAATACCTGTTTCTCTCAGCCGATCCTGAATATCCCATTTTCGCATATCTTTAAGCTGGCTGAATATTTCAACCCATTTTTTAGATAAAACATCTCTATTATCTGGCCATTTGTTCCATTTAGACAACAGATCTCTCATTGCTTGCTGATTACTCATGCTCAAAAACAGCCGACCGCTCATTAACTTTTCTTTTGTATCTGTGATTTTTCTATTAATCACAGACATTATTGTATCGCTATATTCAGCCAGACCTTCCGGTATAAACTCTGTAAAATCATCAAGGTGGTTGTCTGTGATTAATCCGTTTTTATCAATAAAATCATTATGCTTTAAGGCTGTCCATATATCTGAAGACTGTTTTGTAGTGATGTCATCAATTTGAGTGTAAAATAGTCTTTTGCCGATTTTGGCGATCTCATAAAAATCATCATCTGCCTCTATCTCGTCGGTATCAATCTCTGCAAGCCATTCCAAGCCTGGAACTGCCCGTACCGCTCGCTCGAAATTATCAATTTTTCCTGTTGTTTCGAGAACCAAAACATATTCGGGCTCAATTCCCTCTGTTGAATCTGTGATAAACTTTTGGAGCATTGACTCAAACTGAGGCGTCAATTTATTTTTCTGTTTTTGAGGTAATGGAAAGTGATAGTTTGAGGAACCGAATCCTGTTTTCATTTTAACTCGGTCTGCGATAGCAGCAGTGGGTAAAATCAGCAGAGGTCTTTTGGGCATATTATTCTCACTCTTTTACATTGTTGGCTCCAAACTTAGATTGCCATTGTTTCAGCTTTAAAGAGACAATATTTCGTGCATCATCCTGTTTGTTGGTCAATACAGCCTGCCGCACTACATCTGTACAGAACTCTTCGACTTCGGAAAAACTGTAACCTGATAGTTTTTGAGAAAGGCTCTTTGGACTGTAATTGAAATTCATTCCTGTTCTCTTGATAAAAAGCTCTATAAAGCATTCAATCTGCTTGACGTCAGGTGGTTTAAGTTCAAGCCTTAATTGGAATCTCCGCCAGACAGCACGATCAAGAAGTTCAGGATGGTTGCTTGCCGTAATCACAACCACATAGCTTGGCAAACTGTCCATTTGAAGAAGCAGAGAACTTACCACTCGTTTTATTTCACCGGTCTCTTTTGTATCCCCCCGCTCTTTTCCAATGGTATCAAATTCATCAAAAAACAAAACGCAATTGCGGGTTTTCACATAACTAAAAACTTTCTGAAGTCTTGAGGCGGTTTCTCCAAGATAACGGCCTATAAGATTTTCATACCGGATTACTAAAAGCGGATACATCAAATGTGCAGCCAAAGCTTCAGCAAGACTTGTCTTACCGTTCCCCGGAGGTCCGGCCAGAAGAATCCTGCTTCTGGGTTCCAGTCCATAAGATCTGAGCAGGTCAGCCCTATTCTGTTCCTCTATCAGCTCCTGACATATTTTTAATGTTTGTTCATTTATTATTAGATCATCAAACCGTTTTTGAGGATTAATTTCAAATACCAAATCACCAGTTTCGCCATTGGGGCGAACTGCTGTGTTTTTATTAACGCTGTTATTGAGGGATAAAGCCAATCGTTCCGCAAGAATATTATGTTTTTTAGCTCTTTCTTCTGCAACCAGGCTCTCCACTGCCTTGCGGAATGAAACCATGTCGCCATGACTGGCTGATCGAACCATACTGATTAAAATATCTGCTCTTGCCATAATTGCAATTCTCTCAAAAAAGCATATTGTATATAAAAATTGATAATCCTGATTGTTGTCTCACCAACATAAATATAATTTATAGCACCATAAAGAAAGTGAGGCAAGAACTGTCGTCTTTCAGACAAAAAACTTGCCCCACTCGGAAATATTCTCCATGTTTACCGTCCGGGCGCCCATTTTGATAAGGTTTTTATTGTAATCAGTTTCAAAAGTATAAATTGGTTTTTGCCAAGAAAGAATCTTCCGGCAGAGTTCTTCGGTCTTACTGGCAGGACCGGCATGGACTACGAAAATAGCAGGAGACATGGCTGCGACAAATAGATTGCGGTAATGGGATGTTTTGGCGGAAATACGTCGTTGATTTTCATTAAATGGGGAGAGAAAAAGCAGCCGCCCGTCTTTCAGTGGCTTTTTATATTCTTTATTTATCCGCATGTTATTGATACTTCTGGCAGGACAGATGATGACGGGCTGGGCGCCACGTAAAAGTATTGTGAGGCATTCACGTTCCATGGGCGAATGGAATCCGCTGATAACTGTCATGCCGGCATCCCTTAAAACTTGCGCAATGTCATAGGTTTTTACTATCAAATCGCCCAGGCATTTTGTCGAGCAAAAAAAGGCTGTTGAGTTATGGCTGAGGATGTCGAGTTTCCCGATGGCCGTGATCGTGCCCGGAGCATCTTTGCTCAGATGTTGCTGCAAGGCTGATGAAGGATATAATTTAAAAAACTTACACCTGCTATTCACCGTTCAAGACACGACACATGTGTTCCCTTGCAGCTTGTAAGTCAAAAGATAAGGTTTTTTTGTTCCTGATATCCGGTCGTTTTAACAACGCTTCAATTTTGCCCCTTTTTGAGGCATGTGCGATAAAGATTTCATCTGCAATTTTGCACATCAGCTCGTTTCTTTTTTTCGCCGTTTTGACGGATGCTCTTTTTATCTTTTCGCTGAACTGGCTAATAATCAGCAGGCGGTTGGCTTTCAGAGCATCTTTAATTTCCATGTCAAAAGGAGTGTATCGCTTCTTAAAATACCGTTCCAGTACGATGATGACAGGCTGCTTACCTTTAATAAGGTAATGGAAAACATCTTTTTCAATCTTTGAATGAAAACCGGAAATAATGCATATACCTTTATTTCTTTGTTCGATAGCCCAGTCGTAAGATTTAAGAATAATATCGGCAGGGACTTTGCGGAAGAACAAAAAAGCTGTTTTGTGCAGGTTAAGTATTTTTTTGTTTCCTCTCGTATCGAAACTTTGCATTATTTTTTATGAATGTATATTTAATGGGAAATGCAGCAGGTCTCTTTTACTTATCACCTGTGCACATACACCATGGGCAATAACCCGTAACCATTGTTGTCCCGTGTCTGAAATTAGTTCTCTGAATATCCGATTTCTGTGTTTTTCTGGGGCTCTTACTTTATAAACGCAATCGGAAATAACTTGTTTCCCAGAATTCACCATAGTAACCTTGCCAATACATCTTTTTCCTACTCTTGCTATCAGGATATCTCCGGGTTCCGCAAAAATACCATCAAAAACAGGGCTGTCTTTTAAGTCGATCCTGGTGTTAATATTAGCCGGAAAAGAAGTAGTATGAAAAAAAGGAATATTTTTTCCCTGTAGATATTTCTTTGTTTTATGACCTCTTTTTATATCAACATTCAGATCTTCAAGGATCATTATATCATCCGAATACTTATTCACTTCTTTCCATGCGTAATAAGAATGATCCATTCTATAAAGAAGGTCATCAGCAGAAATATTTACAGCTTCTCCAATATTGCCGGAAAAATCAGATTGATATATTGGAATTCTTTTCTGAATCGGGCCGCATTTTTCCATTAACAAAATATGCGTTCGCGCTTCTGTTTTTTTAAATATTTTATCAGGCAGCTGGATAATTCCCCTAATATTGTGATTGGTTAACAGATCTTCACGCAGTCCGGCAAATTCATGGCCTGTAAAAGCTGAATCCGGTAGGATTATTCCAAGTTCACCGCCCTTTTTTAACATTTGAAGATTCTGTGCCAGAAAAACAATGTCAGAGCTTACTTTAATAAGGTTTACACTATTGTTTAAACCGGTTCTTTTAAACAGGTTTTTTATTTGCAATGTTTTTTTCAGTCGATGATACGGCGGGTTGCAAACAGCAATATCAACGGATCCGATTTTAAGGTTCATATTTTCAGGTAATCCTTTTGTCAACCCGTCAATATGAAGCACTTTCACAAACGGTAATTTTGCATTAACTGCTGATATTACTTTTTTATCAATATCTGCTGCATAGAATTCAGCGCTACGGTATCTGTTATATGCGGCATACAACAAGGCGCCTTTTCCGACACCTAAATCAATAATTTTTTCAGGGGCTTCCTGTTGAAACATGGAAACCATCATGTCAGATACCGTTTTAGCTGTAAAATATTGGCCTATTGTTTCCATAGCTCACTTTGCAGTTCAAATCTGATCACCAAATATTTTTCGGAATTGCTCATATGCTTTTTTGAGTGAAGGGGCTTGCCTCGGTGGATTTTTTTCAGAAGCAAACAAATTATAATACTTAATAAATTCATTCTTGTCCTTACGTAAATCCCACTTCCAGCCATATAATTCTTCACTGACATTTCTATCTAATATCTTTTCAAACAAAAAATTATTAATCTCTTTTACTATGTTGTTGCATACAAGAAAAATTTCTTGAAGGGTATTAAAACCAATTTTTAAAGGTTTTTCAAGATACTCCTTATGGTCTTCCAGGCCAAGAGCTATGGCATTGTTTGATCCAAGACGACCAAACCTGTGAACACTGCAATGACGTAGTTGACACACTTTTGAGAATTGATCTAAGGCTCCGTTAAGATCGCTTGAATAATCACCTTTTGTTATCCCTAAAAAATTTTTCAATGATTTTTCTATGTTTTCACTTCCGGCAAAAGAACTATTTTCCAGCATGGCTTCAGGAAGCATTTCAGAATCATAAATTATTGCTGCCCCATAAGTTAAGCTGTGTTTCTCGCACTTTCTTTTTGAAGCCGTATCAATCAAAATCAGTTTCCTTATAATTTCCCGGAAATAACTTTCAACAGCCGAGACATACCCTAATAATATCAGACCGGGAAGTTGACCGGGAAAATCATCAGGATCAGCAATCAGCTTGTTTAATTCGGTAGTTTTTTCAAAAAAAGTATCAATGGGAGACATGTTGGACTCTTTAAAATCTGTATCAAAAAGACCTTGAGTCTCCAGTTTTGAAGATTTTGAATAATCGTTTATTCGATATTTATAATTGATCTTTTTTTTCGCCATTATGATAAGAACTCTTCAACAAGTTGTTGTACTTTATTAAATATCTGTTCTGACCTCACTGGACCTATCCCATGCGGTTTACGCAATTCAGTACCTGGATCAGGCATTGTAAGAAAATCACTTACGGTTTTTAAATTTGACTCTTCTTTAATTTTCCTTTTTTGCCAATCTGAGATTGGCAGATCATCAACAGTCAATTTCATACACTCTTCAAAGGCAGATTTATCTACGAGTTCATGACCGCAATTGTGACAAAATTTTTGTTCCTCAGTCAGTCTCGGAGCGCCGCAGTTACTACATGGCGGTAAATCAAGTTTCATATGTTCGATCTGTTCATCGCTTAAAAGCTTACCAAAAGAGCGTCTAACAGGATGTTTGATTTGTTTCTGATTTATAAATTCAATAATACTGCCAGAATCAAACCCTCTTTTACCACTGCTGAAGGCTCGTTTCTGCATGAGAAACGCAAAATGAGGTATATACCTGTGATATTTCCTGCTTTCACCATGACTGACCGTTTCTTTGTCATATAAAAGCCCGGCCTCAATCAAAAATCGCATCATCCGCTCAAATGAAATATTCTGCTCATCCTCAATCCCAATGAGTATCTGCTTTTCGTTTTGAAGGTTTTTATTTGCCTTTGCGATATCATCAACTATAGTTTCAAACAGATAAAAGCCTGTTTCAATTATTGACTTGTACTGAGGCATTTTTTGATACAAAGAGAGATATTCTCCCTTGATGAGTTTTACCTGTTCACTTATAACATTGTTAAATTTTTGCTGAGTACTCTTTCCTGAATCCTGAAGAAATCTTCGCAGCAGATTCAAAAAGAACCTTGGAACGCCGAATGATGCATATTTAAAAAGTTCGATAATATCTTTCGGAATAGCGGTCTTAACAGTAAGAGATCTTTTTTCAATAATATCGTCCATAAATGCACTGTAATAGTCTGTTTCAATGTCTATCCATGCCTGAAAAGGCTCGACATCATGTCCGATATGCAATCTGGGGCCAGATGGAGTTCCGGGATAAACAGAAGCTTTTGGAGAAATTCTTACTGTTTTCAGGCTCCTGAAAATATCAAAAAATTCGATCATGTAATCCGGAGTTAAACTTAATGCCGCATCATCCAAAAAAAGAACAACTTTTTTCCTTTTAAGCTTTATTGCCAGAGATTCTATTATCTTAATAACTGAATTAATTGTCAGTTTCGTAATCAGTTCATCATACTGTGATAAAGCAGTCCCTTTTTCCGCTTGTGAAACGAACTCTTCAAGTAGTTTTTTATTTAAAAAATCATATTCATCATCAAACACAATATCTGAATATTCTCCTTCGTCAACCAGCTTATAACAACTCAATATTATTTTGCCGAGCACCCATGTATGAAATATTTTTTTGGCATTTGGAGATTTAAATAGAAAAGGCTCTAAATGATAATATTTGCTGAAAGAAGTATAAAATGCCAGGGGATATTTTTTATTTTTTAAGCATTTATCATATGCCAACCGCATTTGATGAGTCTTTCCGGTTCCTCTTGGCCCGACGATCAGTTTAGCTCCTTTTTGAATAAGCTTATTCTGGATCGCCTGAAAATATTCATTATCGACATTCCATTTTTTCAAATCCTCAGAATCAGAATAATCGGCCCGTTCCTCAAACTCTTTTTGATCTATTAATTCATTCATTTCAGCACGCATATGGTTTATGTCCCCAATTTTTTCCCCATCCGGTATTTGATGTCGTAGTTAATTATGAAGTCAAGTTCTTCTTCTGTGAAGCCGTAATGTTTTGCAAGGACTTTGTCGATTTCGTCTATGATGGGTTTGGATTTCCTCGGGTAGAATTCTTCGTATTGAATTTTTTCTGTTTTCTTCGACACTTTCTTTTTTACTACTTTATTTGCTTGGTAATCTTGCATAAGATCATTCGAAAGCATAGTAGATAAATTAATAATGTTATTATTATTATTAGTGTTGATAGGTGCAGGAAATCTTGAAAGATCTGATGGGTTAAGATCTCTTCCATTTGTTGTTAAAAGAAAATACCAGTAAAAAAGGGTGCTGCTTAAAACAGATATTGTATGGTTTCGTTTTTTGATATCTTCAAAATATAAATAGTTCTCGCGACTTGATATTGACTTTTTGCCATTTAAAATGAATTTGGGCTGAAATGTCGTAAAAATTTTCCAATATCTGCCACCACCAATTCTATAATAAATTTTATTTTTAGTATTTTTCCTAAATAATTTACCAAGTAAATAACCTTTTTCATAAATTTTTATAATGATATTTTTTTCTAAACAAGAACTAATCTTCGGAAAAATATGGCTCAACCGGAACTGGTGTGACACCGAACCCCGTCAACCGGAATCAGTGTGGTCAATAAAATCAATCTGTTACACAAACCATTGTTAAGATATCAATATTTTAACGATAGTATTAAGAATAAAAAATGGCACTTTTTTGATTTTGAAATAACTACCTGTAAAACAACGAGAAAACGGCAAAAAGAGGGTCAATTTACCACACCAGTTCCGGTTGAGCCAAAAATATATGTACCAATTTTATTTGAAAATTCAAAATATTCTAAAGAATCAAATAAGATATTGCGTTGTTCGCTTGTCCATTTTCGTAATCCAGCAACATAATGCTTATTCCAAGAA
>Ga0255432_1110_pt1 | contig 11533 bp, 8 predicted proteins | sample ANMaggSeSYBR02I6_FD_182656 | JGI IMG/M metagenome (GOLD analysis project Ga0255432, IMG submission 182656) | Sediment cell enrichment communities from methane seep in Santa Monica Basin, California, United Staets - ANME aggregate JGI... | ecosystem: Environmental > Aquatic > Marine > Cold seeps >...
AGTACCGCCATCATCCTCTGGTGCATACCAACTGAGTCTGACATAGTTATCAAATTCATCTGCTTCAAGTCTCAGAGGTTTCGAGGGAGTAATTCTACCAGATGTCGGAGTTACTATTGCCTCATTGGTTTTTATTCCTTTACCAACAGAATTTACAGCACTGACCTGGTAATAATATTCCTGGCTATTGTTTACATTATTGTCAGTATAACTCAGTTTGCTGCCAATTGTCATAAGCAGCGGCTTCTCTTCTTCTGATGTTATACTGCGATAGATATTATATTCTGTTATTGGAGAACCGCCATCATTAGTAGGTGCATCCCATATGAGTTCAACAAAGCCATCATGTGGAATTGCCACGAGGTTTTGTGGTATTGAGGGCACTGTTGGACTAATATCAATTTGATATATTGTTCCTTTATCAAATGAGGCAACCCATAGATGTCTGCCATCCCATGCCAAACCCCCGGGATATGAACATGGTGCTTCAAAAGAAGAAACTACAGTAAAATCCGATGGATCAAGCTTGACAATCTCATTATCACTCGATAACCATAGATGTTCATCACCATATGTTAATGCAGTATTTTGTCCCGTTTCTACATTTGCAAGGATATAGAAATCTATCGATGAACCATCAATTGGACTTAATTTATATATTTTTTTACCTGGATATCCATATACTAATAGATTGCTACCGTCCCATGCTAAATCAATAGTAAATTGATCAGGACTTAGAATTGTTGAAATTATCGAGCCGTCCGAAGGATCCAACTTGTAAATCCCGCTTCCAGAGCTGTCAGCCACCCACAGGCAAGTTCCATCAAAAGTCAAACCGCTATAACGATCAATATTAGCAATTGAGGGTATGTATTTGCCCAATACCGAACCATCCACAGGGTCCAGTTTATATATACCACCATTTTGCATATAGGAAGACATCCACAGATTGTCACCATCCCATGCCAGACCATTTGGCTGTGTCCCCTCAGGGGCAGATGAAGAATTAATTACATCACCAAATTCTGCGTTTGCATTTTCCAGAACAATCCCTGGCATCCCAATTAGAAGGCTTATTGTTAATATTACAATAAATAACTTGCTCATGATATTTTATCCCTTTTAACTAATCAAGCTCTTCGACCAGTATATCATCATAATAGACTATTCCATCGCCTAATGTTTCCAGTTCTATTCTACCATTCTTTAAAGGATTATCATCAATATAATCTATTACAGAATCACCATCTACATACACTTTTATAAGATTACCTTTGCAGACTACCTTTACTGTGTACCTGTATACCGGCGATTTTAGTAACTATGTTTAAACCTCATTTCAATACTTGCAATAAAAATACGAAAACCCACATCTTGCAAGGCAATTTTGTTATAAAAACAAGTTGTTTTTTCTATTTGAAAAAATTAATTATGTCATTCATGCAAAATTCCTTTATTGAGCCTGTTCCTATTGCACTCGGTTTCACCACACATAAATAATTATTTATATTGCAATAAAAATTTATGTTCAAAGATACTCAACATTGAACGGCTTAAGCATCTTTTCAATGTCCTTTGAAATATGAGTCCATCTGTATATTTTTGAATCTTTTGATGTAAATTCCACTTCGTATATCTTAGATGCCTCTTCAATTAACTCTTCATAACTTACACCAATTTTATGTTTCTCAATTTTCCATAAAATCGCAGCAATCAACTCATAAGAGATGAAATTGACGACCGAAAGATATGCTTCTATTCTTCCTGGTAATTGGTATTTGACAGGAGATAAACTGGCGTCACCTCTCAAAAACCTGAATGCTTTTTCAATATGATCCCTCTGGAAATATGTCCTGATAATATCCTTTCCTGACATCGACACATCTGTACTAAAAAACAGAGACCGCCCATCAAGTCTTCTGGCAAGTTCTTCCTCACTTTTAATGATTTGATAACTGGAAAGGCTCAACACATCGGCTACACTTTTTCAAGTGCTCATTAGGCTCAACACATCGAGTACAGTTGTGAAATTTCAGAGTAAAAAACCATAGCGCATCTGATGATGCGCTATGGTAAAACCAACTGAAACATATACAGAAAAGGAACAGGAGCGTATTGATGCAGTCAATAGATATCAAAGGGGCGAACGCCCCTCCAAAATCTGCATAAGTCTTGGCAGGTCAAGATCATGGTTGCAAAAATGGGTTGGGAGATACAACAGCCTCAATAAAAGCCGTGAGAAGGAATGGTTCAAGGAAAAGTCCAGAGCACCGAAGAATGTTCACAGGAGAACGGATTCGGAGATAGAACAGCTTGTAGTGAACGTGCGAAAGTCACTCTTAGAAGGGGCAACCGAAGACACAAAATATCGCTGTATCGGAACCGTTGAGATACAATTTCGTATGCACGAGCTTGATTACTCAGAAGATGAGACCCCAAGCCTGTCAACAATCAAACGCATCATCAAAAGGAACGGCCTGATAGTCCAAAAGAGGAAGCGATACATCAGATGCAAGTCCAAGAAACGCTACACTCTGTTAAATCCTACTAAAGCTAACGATGTCCATCAGATGGACTTTGTGGGACCGCGACACATCAAGAGCTATGGGAGTATCTCGTCCCTGAATTTGATTGATGTTGTTGGCAACAAGGCACACATCCAACAGTACGCAGGGCAGACTATGGATAACGTAATCGAGTTCTTGCTCGATTGCTGGACTAAAAATGCGATTCCAAATTATCTTCAAATGGATAATGGCGCCTCTTTTATCGGAGATTTAATACATTCAAGGCATTTCAGCCGTGTCGTGAGGTTGTGCCTCCATCTCGGCATCGAGCCCGTGTTTATTGCACCAAGCAAGCCATGGATGAATGGCACAATAGAAGACTTCAATGGGGATTTTGGGGAGAAGTTGTGGGAACGAGAACAATGGATTGATCTGGAACACATTCGAAGAGAAGCGAAAACGTTCTTGATACGGCACAATAATCGCCAGGACTGGAAGTATCGGAAGACTGATTTGGAGGCTATACCGCACCGCAAACTTCCAGAGGATTCCGAGATCGGTGCGGATTATCTGCCAATCACAGAGGGAAATGTGCATTTTATCCGACAGGTGAAGGGAGACGGAACAATCAGTGTGCTGAATGAGGACTTTGATGTCGGCGAATCATTGGCTTATGAATATGTCTGGGCTACTATCGACACAAAACAGGAACAATTAAAGGTATACTTTCGGGAGAAGAATGCAGAAGAGGCGAGTCTTGTCAAGATTTATGAGTACAAGATCGGTGAAAATGTAAAAAAAATTCGAAGAAAAGTTCTGAACGTGAAAAGTGTAGCCGATGTTATGAGCCTTTCCAGTTAGTCCGTTAACAACAACCAGTAGCGTCTTATTTGCTCTGTAAGTTATACTACAATAGATTCAGTATCGTATAAAGGAAGAAACGTCATCATCATCTTGTGATTCCATTTGAGTTTAACATAGTCATCGCCTCCATCAGCTTCAAGCCTTACAGGTGCTGAGGGTGGAGTAACATCATATGTTGAATCTGTCGTTTCAGATGATAAAGCAGTTGTTATTAATACTTTGTCAGACTTTTCTCCTTCACTAGCCAAATTTTCAGCACTTACTTGATAGTATTATGTCCGGTCGTTGGTCAAATCAGAGTCTATATAAGTACTCTACCAATCGTTGGATATATTCTCTCACCTATCATGACTCTCCTTATCGTGACTTTATTTGAACTGTATATTTTATTTTCCCTTCTGTCTACCAACTGGATGTAAACAGCTTCCGGAGGAGTCACATCCTTCTGGACAGCAAACCATAAAGATGTTAAAGATTTCGGAGATGAAAATGCACAGAATCCATAGAGACGTCTGTCACCTTCAGCATTGTAAATGTTTACCCAAGTTCTAGAAGCTTCTGTGTTCAATCCACAAGGTGGTAAATCTGGAGCTGTTTCAAATAGTATTGTTGGGAATTCTTCCCAGTTTTCAACTGATAAACGATATCTTGTAAATTGATTTCCTCTAACCTCGTATTCTTCTGAGCCAATAAAAGTCAATTTTGGTTGCGGTATAATTTGAGTTGTTGTTTCTTGTAGTATCGTGACTTCATTTGAACGGTATTTTTTTTCTTCCCTTCTGTCTTCCAACTCGATGTAAACAGCTTTTGGAGGAGTCACACCCTTCTGGACAGCAAACCATAAAGATGTTAAAGATTTCGGAGATGAAAATGCACAGAATCCATAGAGACGTTTGTCATCTTCAGCATTGAAAATGTCTACCCAAGTTCTAGAAGCTTTTGTGTTCAATCCACAAGGTGGTAAATCTGGAGCTGGCTCAAATAGTATTGTTGGGAATTCTTCCCAGTTTTCAACTGATAAACGATATCTTGTAAATTGATTTCCTCTAACCTCATATTCTTCTGAGCCAATAAAAACCAGTTTTGGTTGCGGTATCTCAGCTATCTCATTTTCCACAGATACAGAGTCTGTGTTAACTTCTTCAACACTAAAAGTACGTGTTTCTGACCAATCACCCCACTGACCATTTACTTGAGCTCTTACTTTCCAAGTCCAGCCATATCGATTTGATTCAATAATATAACTGCCGGGGGAAGAATGATGATACGATGAGCTACTAGTTACTCTATCGATTACTGGGTATTTGGCTGTATCTCCTATAACATAAAGTTGATATTCAGTTGCTCCTTTTACATCCGACCAATCAAAATCCCATATTATGCTATCTGTTCTATCTGTTCGTCCATTATCCATAACAGCATCTTCTTTTGGGGAAATCAATACCGTAGGACTTATTTCGATTGAATCTACTTCTGTTTGCTCACTTGACACAATTAAGTATATATTCACTTGTTTTGGTTCACCACCATTTGATTCTATAGTAATTGTGCCTTCATGATTTCCAAGACTCAACCCTGTAGTATCAACAATTACAGTAACATCTTTCGAATTAGTCCCACTTGTTGGACTTACCGTTATCCATGACCGATCAGTATTTATACTCCATTCTAAAATTCCGCTCCCGGTATTTAATATCGAGAATATCTTTGAATCTGTGTCTCCTTCATTCATTGTGCCATAATTGAGATCATTAAGTGGATACGGATCTGTAGACAATATCGGCATCTCTTTTTCAACTGTTACTGTAACTGCTCTAGCATCTGATATTCCAGCTTCATTTGTAGCAGTCAGAGTATAAGTAGTACTTTCATCCGGAGAAACCGTTTCTTCTCCAGTATGACCCATTATTCCTATTTCAGGTTCGATAGTAACACTGTCAACACCCGAAACATCCCAGCTTAATGTGGATTCCCCTCCAATAGAAATTTGACTAGGATCTGCTGTAAAGGACTTTATTTCTACTAAGTCTGTAGGCTCTTCTCCAACAGTCACGGTAATACTTTTAATATCTGATAATCCAGCTTTATTTGTAACTTTGATTGTGAAAGTTGTATCTTCAGAAACCCATTTTTCTATTGATCCTGTTGGTTCATCCACAGGTCCGATTCCATCAATAGTAATACTTGCATCATCAGAAACATCCCAGTTTAATTTAATGTTACCTGCTACGTCCATAGACTCTGGTTCTGCACTAAAGTCATGAACCTTAAGTTCATCACCTATAACAGGAATATACAAAGATATACTCCCCATCATAGTACCTCCATTGGAGTCCACAATAATATTTCCGGTATAGCTTCCCGGACTCATACCATCACAATTAACACCAACAGAAACAGTACCTGTATCATTTCCACTTACAGGAGAAACGACTATCCAATCCCGGTCACTGCTGACTTTCCATTCCAGGGTTCCATGTCCTTTATTTGATATTAATATAGTCTGATCTCCGGTTTCAGGCCTGAAGTTGAACATAACAGGACCTGGATCCATTGATAATTTCGGTTCTTCTTTTAGTAAAACCGGTAATGCAAATGCAACTATAGATAAAACCGTCAATGCTATTAATACAACAGCAACCTTATTCTTATCCCAGAAAGGTACATATGGATCTAAATTAATGCATTTTAGATCTTCTATCAACTCAAGTTTCCCGCTTTTAACCTTAAATCCTTCTTTACTCACTTTATATCCTATGCTCTGATTTAAGAACTGCTGCCCAACAGTAAAAGAAAATGAACCATCTTTACCAGAAGTCAGCTTTATAGTTTTATCACCCAGACTAAAACTGATACTGGCATCAGCCAGTGGACGATCCGCTTTATCACAGATCTTTCCTTTTATCTCTATTTCAATTTCATTCAACAGAATATCTGACTTGATTTCTAATCTATCAATCTCAGATGAAATATTCTTCTTTATGAAACCTTCTTTTTTGATAATAAAGTCCAGTGTCTGACCTGTATAATCTTCCTCTGCCATGTATTCATATTCACCATGCTTATTAGAAGTGATGGCAGCTATTTGCACACCTTCGATACTAAGTGTGATACTTGCATCCTCAACAGGATCACGATTATTTAAATTTCGAATAGTACCAAATATCTTTGTTTTCTCCTTTGTTCCTTTTTCGAGCTCATTCAAAAGAATATCTGACTTAATTTCAGCTTTATCGATCTCGTAAGAAATGTTCTTTCTTTCAAAACCTTCCTTTTGAATGACAAAATCTAATGTCTGCTCCAGATAATCTTCCTCTGTTGCATATTCATATTCACCCTGCTCATTAGTAGTAATAGAAGCTATCTGCATACCTTCGATACTAAGCCTGATGTTAGCCTCTGCAACAGGGTCCTTATTCTGCGAATCACGAATTGTACCATATATTCTAATAATATCACCCTCTGTTTAATAACTACTCTTCAACTCTATTATTATTATTATTATTATTATTATTATTATTATTATTATTACTATTACTATTATTATCATTTAATATCTGATAGATGTAAACTTTCTTATTACACATGTTCTTCAGTTTAATAGTTTAATTGACCGTTTCATTTGCTTAAAAAACTACTCGAGGGTCTTAATGCTAGCGTTTTTCTCAAATGTACAGAGTGAAAATTTATTTTTTCTAGGAACAGACCCTCGGCACAAAATATTTATATATACTCCTTCATATTAATATATGCTTCACAGTAATAGAAAAAAAACCAATAGCAAGTGCTTGAATAGATCAGGATGTAGAACAGACTCCAAAAATGTAGTGTTTTGCTGCTATCGATTTTATTTTAAACTGGCGAATATGGGTTATAGTGAATTCTTTTCAACGAATTATGAGGGGATAAAAGGAGGATTATAAAAAAGATCCAGGCTTATTTTACATTTATAAGTTCCACCATTTGAATCATTGAAAATTCTTCTTTCATAGTAGCTTTCATCCAAACATTCAGTAATGATTAAAATAGTAATCGTTTCTTCGAGACCGTTACATTACATGTTGGTACTATCAAAATAACCGCAGATGAACGCAGATAAACGCGGATACGCTGCCTGAAAATCTGCGTTCATCTGTGTTTATCTGCGGTTTTATAATATTCACCAACACGAATTGAAACGGTCTCGTTTCTTCATAATTCTCCTTTAGATTTCCTTCTTTAGGATCAATGTCTATCCAATCTTTTTCGGTATGAATTGACTAATATAGATCTCCATCCTCAGAATTCGAAATTGAAAATGTCCTTGCATTTGCTTCAATTAAATTGAAATGAGTCCAAAGTTCAAATTTAAACGAGGGTGGATCCGGGTCTAAAGTCAATACGGCTTTTCAACATGCACTGTTATGTCTTTAGCAACTTCTCCTGCATCATTCATAGCTCTAATAGTGAAAGTTGTAGTTTGAGAAATCCATTTGTCTATTGAGCCCTTTGATACTTCCACAGGTCCTACTCCATCGATAATAACACTTGTAGCACCAGATACTTCCCAGCTTAAAGTAGTTTCACCTTCCGGACTGTCAATATACTCAGGATCTGCCATAAAAATGTGAATTTCTGGTGCCCATGATGGTGGTTCGCCGTCTTCCGGAATATGCAAAAATATCATCCCTGTCTTCATTCCCCCATTTGATTCCACAGTAAATATTCCGGGGTGCATTCCCGGATCCATGCCAGCACTATTCACACTAACAGTAACCGTACCAGAATCAGTTCCACTATCAGGATATATTGTTATCCAATCCCGGTCACTGTAAACATACCATTCCAGGTTTCCATCTCCTTCATTCCATATTGAAAAGGTCTGAAGACTTGTCCCGGGTACAAACTCAAATTCCATTGGGTCAGGATCTGTTGATAATTCAGGTGGTATATCTTCTGCTGTATTCCCTAATAAAATTATAGCTATACCGGCTAATATGATTCCAATTGCAGCTACCTTTATCCAATTTATTTTATTAGATCCATCATCAATAAGAATGTCCTTAAATAAATTAATGCATTTCAGGTCTTCTATTAACGTTAATTTTCCACGCTTAATCTTGAATCCTTCTCTACTGGCTTCATATCCAATATTCTGATTCAAGAACTGCTGGCCTATGTTAAATGAGAATGATCCTTCCTTATCAGAATTCAGGTTTATTGTTGAGTTACCTATTGAAAAACTAATACTGGCATTATCCAGAGGACTATCTGTTTCATCACAGATATTTCCTTTTATCTTAATTTCAATTTCATCCATCAGGATATCTGATTTGATCTCAAATCTATCGATCTCATGTGAAATATCTTTTCTTATAAAACCTTCTTTCTGGATGACATAATCCAAAGTCTGGCCAGTATAATCTTCCTCTGCTGTGTATTCATATCTCCCCATCTCATCAGAAGTGATGGCAGCTATTTGCGTACCTTCGATACTAAGTGTGATACTTGCAGCCTTAGCAGGATCGCGGTTCTTTGAATTTCGAATAATGCCAAATATCCTTGTTTTTTCTTTTGTTCCTTTTTCAAGCTCATTCAATAGAATATCTGACTTAATTTCAGCTTTATCGATCTCGTAAGAAATGTTCTTTGTTTCAAAACCTTCTTTTTGAATGACAAAATCTAATGTCTGCTCCGGATAATCTTTCTCTGTTGCATATTCATATTCACCCTGCTCATTAGTAGTAATAGAAGCTATCTGCATACCTTCGATACTAAGCCTGATGTTTGCTTCTACAACAGGATTTTTATTCTGTGAATCACGAATTGTACCATATATTCTAATAATATCACCCTTTATTCAATGACTACTCCCCAACTATTTTATTATCTTTTGAATTCTGATAAATATAAACTTTCTCATTACTGTCATCTATCTGCTTAATCATCTCATCATTTATTGCCATCTCTACAAAATCCTTCCACACCTTCCATTTTTCATTATCCTCACAGTCAAATCCCCGGCAGGGCACAGGCCGCTGCTCCCATACCGTACACCTGTAACTCTCCCTATCCAGATGAACACAGTAATCATGATCATCGTAGGCGATTATCAATTCCTGTCATTGCTGTAAACTCATACAAGCGAGGGCTTGTTTCTTTGTTATTTCGTAAACATTTTATGATATTACATGCTTATACTCGCCATGTCATAGGGCAAATCAATGACGAGCAGCGGTATAATTTCAGACAGCTTAGATGAAAACAAAATAAGAGAGCGGGAATTGCTGGCTGTGTCCCCACAGGGGCAGAAAAAAATTAATTATATTCCCAAATTCTGCGTTTGCATTTTCCAGAACAATCCCTGGCATCCCAATTTAAATGCTTATAGTAAATATTACAATAAATAACTTGCTCATGATATTTTATCTCTTTCAACTAATCAAGCTCTTCGACCAGTATATCATCATAATAGACTTGGTCGTACCATGTTTCCAGATCTATTCTTCCATTCTTCAAAGGATTATCATTATCAGTATATTTTATTACAGGATTAACATCATCATTTACAAACACTTTTATCAGATTCCCTTTGCAAACTACCTTTACTTTATTCCATTCGTTATATGGAATTGTAGCCTTATTCTTTATGAGAATTATTGAGTAATCTTCATATGATCTGGAAATAGAAACTGTATCAAAAGAAATTTCAATAAAATATCTCTCGCTTTTTCGCTGTCTAATTATAAGGTTACAACCAGGTTCTTGTTCAATCTGGTCTTTTAGTAATTTAATATTAACTTGAAAACTGTAGTCATCCCATTCCTGACCAATATTTGGATTTATATGCGCATGTCCATGTCCTAATAATACATGGTTTTCTGATTCAGGTTCTTTAATGACTTTATAATATGCAGATTCATAAGTAGGCCCCACCAACCAATTTTCAGGCATGCCACTCTCAAAATCTTCATGAAGATATATTTTTACTCTCAGGTTTTCTGTAATTTCGCCTGACCATTGTCCATGATTATCCTTAACTTGCAGGGTTATCTGATGTAATCCTGAGGTTAAACTTGAAGTTGAAAATGTTCTTTGATCGCTTAGATATCCGTCAATATTTGATTCCCATTTATATTCGGTTATAGAATCTCCACTATCCAGATCATCTCCATGACCTATGAATGTAACAGATTGTCCTTGCAGACCCGGGCTTGGGTTGATTGAATCTATAAATGATTCCGGAGGATTATTGGCGTGAGTGGGGATAGAATTTGGTATTGCAAATAAGACTATTGCCACACCGGTCAAAACGATTCCAACTGCAGCAACCTTTATCCAGATCGATTTATCAGGTACAGGAGGAATATTTTTGGATAAATTGATACATTTTAAGTTTTCTAATAATTTTAAATTCCCGCTTTTGACCTTAAATCCTTCTTTACTGGTTTCATATCCAATAGTCTGGTTCAGGAACTGCCGACCAACAGTAAAAAAAAATGATCCATCCTTATCTGAATTTAGTTTTATTGTTGAGCCACCTATTGAAAAACTGATACTGGCATTATCCAGAGGACTATCTGTTTCATCACAGATCTTACCTTTTATCTTAATTTCAATTTCATCCATCAGAAAATCTGATTCAATCTCAAATCTATCGATCTCATGTGAAATATCTTTTCTTATAAAACCTTCTTTCTGGATGACATAATCCAAAGTCTGGCCAGTATAATCTTCCTCTGCTGTGTATTCATATCTCCCCATCTCATCAGAAGTGATGGCAGCTATTTGCGTACCTTCGATACTAAGTGTGATACTTGCAGCCTTAGCAGGATCGCGGTTCTTTGAATTTCGAATAATGCCAAATATCCTTGTTTTTTCTTTTGTTCCTTTTTCAAGCTCATTCAATAGAATATCTGACTTAATTTCAGCTTTATCGATCTCGTAAGAAATGTTCTTTGTTTCAAAACCTTCTTTTTGAATGACAAAATCTAATGTCTGCTCCGGATAATCTTTCTCTGTTGCATATTCATATTCACCCTGCTCATTAGTAGTAATAGAAGCTATCTGCATACCTTCGATACTAAGCCTGATGTTTGCTTCTACAACAGGATTTTTATTCTGTGAATCACGAATTGTACCATATATTCTAATAATATCACCCTTTATTCAATGACTACTCC
>Ga0255432_1143_pt1 | contig 11512 bp, 13 predicted proteins | sample ANMaggSeSYBR02I6_FD_182656 | JGI IMG/M metagenome (GOLD analysis project Ga0255432, IMG submission 182656) | Sediment cell enrichment communities from methane seep in Santa Monica Basin, California, United Staets - ANME aggregate JGI... | ecosystem: Environmental > Aquatic > Marine > Cold seeps >...
CATTTTCTTACCACCTTCCATTTTTTCAATACCCTCTCAATTTCAAGCACATCCTCACGCCCTTCTTTTGATTCTTTTCCCGTCAGCACTAAATCCCACAGCCTGCCGTTGGGGGTTAAAAGCCATCTGGAATGGTCGGGTTCTCCGAAGTCCGTTTTGCCGTAATGCTCATGAATTTTATCTTTAATCGGTTGAACCAGAGAAGGATCTATTAAATCGAGTTCATCCAACCGGTATAAAAAAGCCTCTGCAGAAACACCAAAGCGATGTTTGATGCGAAGCAGCAGTTCATATGACCAGTGCTTTTTTTGAATTCCTAATTGTTCAACAGTATCGTTCATAGCTTTTGCGGGCATAAGAAAGGTAGCGGCAAAACGTCTTGCCGCACGATGTGCTGTAAAGGGTTTTTCGCCTGAAGGATCAGATGGGGCATTGGTTTGAAACAATTCCACGCCCTGCTGTATAGAGTAAGTCAGGATTAAGACCTTTCCCAATTCACAGGCCAGGCAAAAAAGCTGACGTTCAGAATTCTGCCTTGCCGTCAAAAAAAAGAAAGCATTCTGATTTAAAGGGTCATAATATGAAAGACTCTCAATTCCTTTAGGCATAGGAACTACGATTACACGAAAACCAAGGGTTTCAAAGAGTTCAAAATAATCAAAGACTATGCCGTGCTCAATTCCGGCAAAACAGCGCACCTTTTCCGAAAGCGCTTCCATTCCCCTAATTGTGAGATCGAAAGGAATAACGAGCGGAATATTTGCTCTTTTCTGCGCATTGCAAATATCTTCAAGAGCACAAAATGCTTCAATTATATCGTGCGACATCGTTATGATCCTGGAAGGCAGTTCTTCATCTTCTCCGCCGGCTCTTGCCGGAAAAGGGGCTTGTGAGCTTTCGTGCTTTAGAGAGCGAAATTTATGTTCATCCTCTGCAAAAAGCGTATCAACCGATACAGCCAGTTCTTTTGAAAGCCTGTAAATGACAGATGCTGAAGGGGCGTTTAATCCCCGTTCGATCCGGCCTAAAGGGACTTCGTTCATCCCGACCCTGGCCGCCAGCTTCGCCATACTCCAGTTGCGCTGCTGTCTTAGCTTTCGTATATTTCTTCCGATAAAACTTAAGTCTAATTTCATAAACTGTATAAATACTATTTGGTTTTAATTTGTCAAGAAATTTTATTAATAATGGATTCTATTAGAGCTTTTTAGTTTCCAACCTAAATTGAGCAGGCTCAAGAGGTACCCCTGGTATGGTAAATAGTGCCCGAACGAAAACTAGAAATTTTTTTCAAGTTCAAGGAAAGCGTAAATTTTAACCACAGGAATACACCTTAGCTCATAGCTGATGGCTTTTAAGCTCATAAGATAAAAAAGCAGGTATAACAGCTTATCAGCTCAGCAGCTTAACAGCTAACATAGCCTGACGCAGAAATTGGGAAAATTAGCAGTTTTCGTTCAGGCACTAAATAAGGAGTATTGCTGAAGGAACTGTCGGTCCGGAGTAAGGCCACATAAGCCCTTACTGTGTTTAATAACTGGTTTGGTATGAAGTGCACGAGAGTAGGAAATCCGCTATTGAGCGGAAGAAACGATTAAAAGAATGGAAGCGAAAATGGAAACTAAAATTGATTGAAAAGCAGCAATCCGAATTGGCAGGATTTGTACAATACGAGGTATAACTGGATTCCGGCTTTCGCCGGAATGACGCTGCGACTAAGTTAGCGTTTATGGATTAAGGCCGATGACATGCGGTGAAAAAGATGAGATGTAATTACCTGAAATCCCAGCGTCTCCACAGTACTTTTGCTGTGGAGACTCTACTTCTTCACCGCGTTTCTACCTTAGGGCTCGGTAAAAAATAAATTGGCATTTTTGCATCCCGACTTCACCATATCTTTAACCGATCTTCAATCGCAAAAGTCCTCGAAATAGCTCGCTATTCCTGCGGTTTTGCTCAATCAGATCGATTAAATCTACGGCAAATTCGAGCGCAAATTCTACCAAGTTATTTTTTACCGAGCCCTTAATCACGCCATATAAATCAAAGCGTATAGAAAAAGAAATATAAGCGCTGCGCAGGCGCTAAGACCTAACGGAATCCTGTAAGAATTCTCATTATATGGTCTATCTATAAGTTCTTTATATGTCACCCTTTTCCCTTTAATCGAATTCCAAAACATTTCCAGAAATAAGTAAGGGTGTTTACTGATCTTTCCTACAGACACAACATCCTTTGAAAGCAGGTCTTGCCCCATCGATCTGATTGCATTCAGCGGACGGTTGCAAAACCATAGCGTTACTCTTCCAAACATTCTGTAAGGCCAGTCTGTATCGAGACTGACTGTGGGCTCGCCACCCAGTTTATCAATGTAAAGCCAGAATGCGGCCAGAGTAAGTACCAGCATCTGCATCATCGCCACTACACTGCTTACAGTATATGGATGAAAATCGACCGGATAGGGCAAAAGATCATAAAGTATTTTTGGGTAAACGCCTGTAAGTGTACATAAACCAGCGGCAATACCCATAGCCAGTAACATATTGAACGGGGGCTCCTTTGCATCCTCTATTACGTCTTCATCCCCTTTCTTTACGCCAAACCAGACTCCCCAGGGGAGTTTCAATCCAGTGTGTAAAAATGTACCAATGGAAGCAAGATGAAGCATCAATTCAATAGAAGGCCTGTGCAGCATTCCTGCAGCCGCAACAACCATTGTCTTGCTTACAAACCCATTAAAGAGCGGAACCGCGGAAATGGAAAAAGCACCCACCATGTACAGGGCAAGTGTAATCGGCATCTTTTTGTATAAGTCTCTCCCCTGCAAATCCGTCATCTTGCTTCTTCCGGTCACATATACAACCGCACCCATCCCCATAAACAAAACGGCCTTGTAAAGAATATGACAAAAAGCATGGGCACTGGCACCATTAATAGCCATTTCACTTCCAAGGCCGACTCCACAGACCATATACCCCACCTGGCTAATAATATGATATGCAAGAAGCCTGCGGATATCGTTTTCAAGGACAGCGTAAACTACTCCGTAAAGTGCCATGATCGCACCCAACCAGACCAGAAGTTCAGTACCGGGAAAACCCCTTAACAGAACGTAAACTGCACTTTTTGTCGTAAATGCCGTCATAAATACAGCGCCGGTAATGGTTGCTTCAGGGTATGCATCTGCCAGCCATGCATGAAACGGGGGCACTGCAGCGTTAAGTAAAAATCCAACCAGTATAAACTTGGCAGCAAGTGTTCCAAAATCAAACAACTCAAACGCTAATGATCCGGTGGTTACCGCATGAATGACAATTCCGCACAATAAAACACATCCACCGAAAAGATGCACCAGAATATACCGGAATCCCGCTTCCAGAGACCGTTTTGTTTTTCGATAAAAAACCAGAAAGACCGAAGAAATGGCCATAATCTCCCAAAAAACAAAGAGCGTAAACATGTCTCCGGCAAAAACTACACCGAGTGTACACCCCACATAAAGTAATGCAGCAACATGCTGTCCGTATTCCTTTATATGGATGGCGTAGACCATCCCAATAAAGGACATGATTACAAAGACATACGCAAAAACCATACTGAGTTTATCCACCCTGCCCAAGATTAGTTCGTAATCCAGAAACTGGTATGTCCAATAAACACCGTGGGGCATGTTTATAAGATTCCAGAAAGCTATGGCCGGAACCATCAGCACAAGAGCTTGCTTTAATATTCTTATCCTGATCAGGGGGATCAAAAGCGCCCCTATAATGTAAATAAATGCGGGGGGGAGATTAATCATAATAATCCTCTTTCTTCATAAGCCAGCCATGGCCTATCCATTTGGATACAAGTACAATTACAACACATCCGATAAACCCGAATACAGCATCAAAAACCGGTATCTTCTGCCACCAGAAATGAGGGTGTTGGTTCGGGAACAGAAAACCGAGGATACAGGTTGCTGCGATACTTATATAAAGAATAATCTTTAATTTTTTTACCATCCTATCCTACTCCCATTATGTTTTGTACTGCCAGAGATGTTAGACTGAAAAAGCGAAAAAAAGCATCCGGTACGATCCCAAAGACGATTGACAACAAAGCTGTAATGACAAGAGGAATTACCATGAACATGGGCGCTTCATCAAAATGCGGGGCAACATCATCCAATGGCTTTTTGAAAAAAGAATTGTAAATGATAGGAAAGAAAAAGGCCACATCAAGCATAGCGCTTGTCATAAATACAAACAAGAAAATGATCTGGTTTGCTTCAAGCGCGCCAAGGCATAAAAACCACTTACTGATAAACCCACTCATAGGGGGAATGCCTGAAAGCCCGATGGCTGCTATGGCAAAAGCTCCCATTGTCAATGGCATCTGTCTCCCTATACCATCCAATTGGCTGACATAATCCTTGTGCATTTTTACATGCAGGGCTCCGGCACAAAAAAAGAGCGTAATTTTCATAAAAGCATGATTTGCCATGTGGATGATTCCGCCTGTCATGGAACTCTTGGTCAGAAGAGCTGCCCCAACGACGATCAGGGCAAGGTTGTTAATAGTGGAAAAAGCGAGCCTTCTTTTCAGATGATCCTGGCCCAATGCAAGGAAGCCGGCCACGACTACTGTAAAAGAAGCAATATATGCCATGATTAGCCAGATCCCCAAATCATGGAGAAGGCCAGGACCAAACACATAAAGTATGACTCTTAAACAACCAAACACACCGGCTTTAACAACAGCCACTGCATGCAGAAGAGCGCTTACAGGGGTAGGAGCAACCATAGCTGTAGGAAGCCATTCATGCATCGGCATAATACCTGCTTTTACACCAAAACCGAAGATGAGCATTGCGAACAGCATTATCAGGACAGTGCTCGACCCGCTGCCGGTCATAAATCCACCGGCTTTAAAATCAAGAGTACCTGTCATGTAATAGATCATTGCTATGGCAAACAGGAGGACGCAGCCTGCTGTAAGGGTATAGGCTAAATATTTTCTCCCACCCATGATCCCTTCATTTGACTCCTTGTGAATTACCAGAGGATAAGTGGCAATGGTAAGTATTTCGTAAAACACAAGAAAGGTAAGGAGATTGGCTGAAAATGCGATACCTATTGTCGATGAAAGGCACATGGCAAAAGCGAAAAAATATCTCGTTTGCGCATGTTCGTTAAGCCCCCTGACATAGCCTATGGAATAAAAGGAGGTTGCGATCCAGAGAGACGATGCAATCACCCCGAACAGCATCCCAAAGGCGTCTACCCTGAATTGCAACAAAAGCCCAGGATAAAAAGTTACTATAGTATATTCGATTACTTTTCCCTGCAAGATCACAGGGACCATGGAAAAGACGATCAGAAATTTTGCCAGCGCGGCCATGATGGTCCACGACTCCCGAATATTTCTGTTCTTCTCTCCAGTGGCCAGAATCAGAAAAGCAGCGATCATTGACACCAAGACGGCCCAAAGGGGTCTTGATGAATATAGAACATCCATTCCCATCCTCCCAGTCCTTAAAAGCTTGCAGGGACTGCAAACTGAATTACAGACGAAATGATCTTTCCGCTAAAGATGCCGAGGAGAATAACTCCCGCAGCCATGATAACAATAGGAACAAGCATAGTAAGAGGAGCCTCGTCTCTTTGTATCTCCTCATGTGTTGTTTCCCCGCCATTGTGGGCATATGCCGGCTCCATCGGTTTTAAATAAGCACATTCGATAACCCTGAAAAACAGCACAGCATTTATCAAGCTGCTGCATAAGAGCGCTGCCGCCCATACCCACTGCCCGGCTTCAATAGTGCCCAGAATAAGATACCACTTGCTGAAAAAGCCACATGCCGGCGGTATACCAACCATGGAAAGAGCGGTTATCGTAAATGCGGCCATAGTAAACGGCATTTTCTTATTCAGGTGACGCAACTGATGTATATCCCGCGTCCCTGTCTTATACAATACAGCACCCACAACCAAAAACAGGCACGCCATCATAACAGCGTCGTTCATGATGTGAAGGATAGCCCCGGTAAGTCCCATTCGATTCGCCACACTCACACCAATCACAATATACCCGACTTCCGCAACCACGATATAGACCAGCATCCTTTTGAGGTCTGTTTGGGCAAGCGCTTTAATTCCTCCCCAAAAAATAGCAAAGACCGACAGCCATCCCAATATGACAAAGACCGGCACTATCTCCACGGAAAAATGGGGCTGGAATACAGTAAACATTATCCTAATCATCACATATGCAGCCACTTTGGTCATTAAAGGGGCAATCAGCGCACTCACCGCAGAAGGAGCAGCGCAGTAGGCATCCGGCAACCATACATGCATTGGGAAGAGCCCCGCTTTAATAGCTAACCCAACAGTAAAAAAGGCAAAAGCGACAAGAATAACCTTGGAGTGATACAGGTCCGGCAGGATATTAGCCAGATCCGCCATATTAAGGGAGCCGGTTGCTATATAAAGGTATCCAATACCTAACAGGTAAAAACAGGCTCCGATGGTACCTATGATAATATAATTAAAGGTGGCCATTGGCGCCCCTTCCTCACCGATTGCTATTAAGGCATAGCAGGAAAGCGCAGATATCTCCAGGAATACAAAAAGATTGAATACATCACCAGTGATCACAATACCCATGAGTCCGGTGACGAGGAGTAGGAAAAGTGTATAAAAAGGAACTGTCTTTTCCGGGAGGTTATCTTCCACACTTTTTTTGGAATAAATGGCAACAATCAGACTGATAGACGATACAATGACCAGCACAAATGCGCTAAGATGGTCCAGCATATATTCTATCCCCCACGGAGGTGCCCATCCACCCAGACGATAGGAGAATTTACCAGTCGTCATGACAGTATTCAGCACACTTAAAGAGGAGATAAGCGGTATGACAAGGACGGCGACAACCCATGGATAACAAAGTCTCTTTTTCCACCACCCAATCACCGGGACAAAGATGGAAGCAATCAAAGGAACTACTATAATTAGCGCTGCAAATTGATCTGCCATTTTAGGCTCCTGTTTCCTTTCTGATTTTCAGGATCTCGTCTTCTTCTAACGTGTTATATTTTCTATAGATTAAAATGAGTGTTGCAAGCGCAATGCCGGTTGTGGCTATAGACACCACTATAGCCGTAAGCATGAGTACGTGGGGCAATGGATTAATATAGCTGGCAGCGTCGATAGCTTCATGGCCGTGGCCATGCCCTGAAAGTATCGGAACTGTAGCACCTGCTTTCACACCTATAGAAACGTAAAAAAGGATTATCGCAGACTGGAATATATTCATCCCGATTAATTTCTTGATAAGATTTTTCTTACCAATCATCGCATAAAGCCCGATCATCATCAGGATTATATATATCCAGAAGTTGTATTTGCTGATTACGTAGTCGAGCATATCAGCCTCCTTCACCGTTGCGCTTTTTTCTCAACATCAGAATGCAGCCAATCGCTGCCGTAAAGACAACTACGGTCTCACCCATCGTGTCATAACTCCTGTAATCCGCAAGCACAGCAGTAACAATATTAGGGGTTGCTGTCTTCTCTGTGGCCTGCTGAATATACTGTGGTGAAACATGCGAACTGGCCGGAGAATTGGGATCACCCCACCCAGGCATGTCTTCAACACCATATATCAGTAATGCGCCCGTCATAATGACTGCGATTAAAGCAATAACTTTCAATCTTTTGACCTCCTTTTTGTTTTACTAACCGCTGCAATAAACAAGACTGTTCCGACTCCGGCGCCTACGGAAGCCTCGGTAAAGGCTACATCCACGGCTCCCATTTCTGTCCATAGGAGACACATAAAAAAACTGTAAGCACCCAAAATAATAACAGCCGCCAAAAGATCCTTTACATTAATAGCAGCAATCGCACAGATTATAATAAAAAGGCAGAGTATAAGATCAAGTTGCCAGATCATTTGCTTCCCTCCCTGGTCCATGGTTTGACACCGCACCGAAAAGCAGCTCTTGAAATGGCGTGGGTTGCAGTGGGATTAGCCAAAAAAACAAAAACAGCAACAACGACTATCTTTATACTGTCTAAAATAGCCCCGTGATATGCTGCATGATATATAGAAAGGCCGACAAGAGCTATAAGCACCGCCAGTGTGTCGCCTTTCCCCGTGGCATGCATCCGGGAATAAAAATCCGGAAAACGCAGGAAGCCAATGGTCCCTGTGGCAAAAAAGAAACACCCCACTAAAATCAAGATCATAGATATTCCTTTTACAATTTCCATCAAATTTCACCTCTCCCTTCAAAGTACTTTGCTGCCGCTAATGTCCCGATAAAGTTCAAAATAGCGTAAACCATGATGATATCCAAAAACATCTCTATCCTGCCATAGATAAACCCCATCAGCACCAGAACCACCAGTGTTTTTGTGCCGATCGCTCCGACTCCTACAATCCTGTCTATAATAGTCGGTCCGCATACTACCCGATAGAGACAAAGTAGAACAAGAAAACAAAGGAAAATGCTCACACCTAAATAAAAATTTTCCATCTCAATACTCCCAGGTTAGCTGTTAAGCTTATGTTTAACTGCTAATTTAATAGTATAAGTCATCTTATGCCCAATTAATTCGGTGCCAGTAAAAAGTGCCTAAAGTGAGCTAAAATGCCTAAAATGCCTAAAATGCCTAAAATGCCTAAAGTTGTGGTACGTCTTCGGCGTGCTAATTATATAATCAAAGCTACTCAGACTTTGCCCCACTCGTGTATTGATGGCTTAAAGAATATATAAAATGATAGAATACCTTAACTTTAGGCACTTTAATATACTTTAGCTCACTTTAGGCACTTAAGCCCTTGCTTTAATTAACCGTTAAGTTGTATTTATTAAGCTTTGAATACAATGTGCTGCGGCTCACATTGAGCTGTTTTGCAACTTTTAATTTGTTCCAGTTGTTCTCCTGCAAAATTTTCATAAGGAATCTTTTCTCATTTTCTTCAAAAGAGGTTATCCCTTCATTTTTTTCTTTTAACACTTCATGTAAAATACGGGAAGGCAGTAACTCACGCTCAACTTTTTCACCCTTTGCCAGAAGGAAGGCATGTTGTATTGAGTTTTCCAACTCCTTGACATTACCTGGCCAGGAATAGTCCATTAAAACCTGCATTGTATCGGATGTAACACCCCTGACATTTTTCCCTATTTCTACATTCAGTATTTCTAAAAAGCATTCTATTAGAAGGGGGATATCATCTTTCCTCTGCCTTAAGGAAGGCAGATGTATATTAATTACATTCAGCATATAAGAAAATTCTTCATTAAAAGTTCCTTTTTCGACCTCTTTCCCAAGATCAGTATTAACAGCGGCAATAATCCTGACATCTGTCTTAATGCTTTTTTTTCCTCCAAGCCTTTTTATAGACCCTTCCTGTAAAAAATCCTGAAGTTTGATCTGTGTCAATGGAGACATTTTATCAATCTCACTCAAAAACACTGTCCCGCCATTATTCCGCTCAAGACATCCTTTCTTTTGAGATACCGCCCCTTCAAAGGCGCCCGTTTCATGACCAAAAAGTCCGCTTTCAACTATAAACCTCGGATAAGCTGAGCAGTTATACACATCAAAAGGTTTATCTTTTCTCGAGCTGTTCAAATGGATACATCTTGCCACCAATGCCTTCTCCGTACCCTCTTCCCCCTGAATCACAACCGAGGTATCAGTAGGAGCCAGATTCAATATCATATTGTAGATCTGCTGCATCCTGGCGGACTGTTTATTGATTTCCTGTATCTTCAAGCTCTCTTCCCTTGAATATTCTTTTCTTTTGAAGGAAGTCCTCCGGTTGCTATGTCTAAAAAGATCGAAATCATCGCAGCCATAACAGTGGCCCCGACACCGACCTCAACGCCCAGAATACCGAGCGATCTTGCATGCGCAATCCCCACATGCAGAATCTGATCAAGTTCCGCATAGTCTAAAAAGTTACCTCCAAGTATTAAACACAACGCCCCTATTCCTGCATATATAAAGACTCCTGTGCTACACAGAATGGTATTCATTTTCTCGCTCATCTTCCTTAATGCATTATCCAATCCATAGGTAATGACCAATAAAATAATACTTGCCCCAAGAATCACTCCACCCTGAAATCCTCCTCCAGGGCTGTAATGTCCATGAGCTATAACATACAGAGCATAAATCTGCATAAAGGGTATCAGCAATCTGGAAACTGTCTTTACAATAACGTCATCCGATTGTTTAGTCATCATATCGTTTACCCCACTCATCAGTCATGGCTATTTATCCTTCAATCCCTAAATCTTTTTGTTTTACTCACTGCCTCTTACTTTAGCGCTACAAAAACAGGCGCTATATCAAGAGTATCCTGTACATATACATGGTCGGCTTCCATAAATATATGCGCAATCTTGTCCTCCATCTCTCCGGTCAAAAGGTCTTCAGCGGTCTTTTTACTCACGGCATGCACATAGAATACCCCATCTCTGATATCCAGAGTAATAGTGCCAGGAGTAAGGGTGATCGAATTAGCAAGTGTGACGAAAGAAATATCGCTTTCCAGTTTTGTTTTAAATTCTATTATCTTTGGATCTATAAGATTTTTTGGCCCCAGAGCCAATCGAACAACATGCATGTTGGACAAAACGATCTGGTAGAAAAGCCATGGAATATAAGTAATAAATCTTTTTACTATTACTCGCATATCACCTGCTCTTGGATTGGCAAAAAGAAGATCATGCGTTGCATGCGAAACCAGCCCGCAACAAAGTAGCCCGATACTGATATGAAACAAATCATAGTGCCCTGATAAGAGCAGCCAGAAACCAAACAAAATGATGAATGTTGCTGTAAATCTGGTAATTTCTCTCTTTGTTTGCCTCGCGCCCTTAAATATTGCCTCTACTCTTTTTCGATGTACGGCCTGGCTTTCAGATGTCAGCCTGGCAGCAGTATCCAATATCTGCTTGCTCTTCTCTCTTGCATTCTCTAATATCTCAAAGGACCTATCCGTAGCCTGGACCAATATAGTTACTTCCATTTTGTTCCGTTCCTCTTCTTTCTATAGTCTTTCAGATACTATTAAATTAAGTGCCTAAAATTAAGGAATCCTACTATTTTATATTAAGCTTTCTTGAGTTATTCATGCATAGAAAAATGTAACAGTTTCTATTCCATGTTATCAATTAGCACGCCGAAGGCGTACCGCAACTTTAGGCATTTTAGCTCACTTTAGGCACTGTCTTTTTTACTCTTTATCTAAGAAGGAACCAGCAATGCAGGAACAGGGGTTCTCTCTACTACGTTGCACGAATGTTTTCCTGTAAAAATATCTTTAAAACTCTGCCCCGACGTTGCCCCCATGACTATTGATGTAGAATTATAATCTTGCGCTGCAAGAATGATCTCATCAACAGTTTTGCCAGCATATACATGATATTCTGTGTCAATTCCCTCTTTTAGGCATTTATTGCGTGTTTCTCTTAATTTTTCCATAAGCCGTCTCAGATCACGCACAGTCA
>Ga0255432_1144_pt1 | contig 11500 bp, 16 predicted proteins | sample ANMaggSeSYBR02I6_FD_182656 | JGI IMG/M metagenome (GOLD analysis project Ga0255432, IMG submission 182656) | Sediment cell enrichment communities from methane seep in Santa Monica Basin, California, United Staets - ANME aggregate JGI... | ecosystem: Environmental > Aquatic > Marine > Cold seeps >...
TCCTTCGTTCGTCTGGATGGATATACCATGCATGGCTTCCAACCCGATGAACTTTTTCAAAACCGATCTTTTCAAGAATTTTACACCTCTTCCTGCCGGAAACAGGAAGGAGACGTGTCATACTTTAACCTCTAAATGCTGTACTCCTACAAACTTTAGAGGCAGAATATTATCTCTATCTTCAGCTTCAATGCAGACCTGTATTGCTTCCTTTATTCGTTCCATGACCTGCTCTATAGATTTACCTTGAGTATAGCAGCCAGGGATATCTGGTACTTTTGCGATGTATATTCCATCCTCATCCTGTTCAATAAGAACTGTAAAATTAAATATTTCCTGCTTCATTGACATCACTAATCATTATTTATTTGTTTGACATTTAAATGTCTTCTAATTATAAATTAATTCATGTAAAGGTAGGTACGGCATTCCCCATAATGCCCATGTACCGTCCAGGTCAGTGGTTATCAGGCTTTCTCCAGGAAATGATGATATTGTCGGGGGCCGGGTGCGTGAGGAGATATTCGGAGGCAGGGGGCGGATGGAGATAAGGGATGCCGGGTTTGAGAGGATACTGGATGGTGTACTGGGAGTGGCCAGTGGGATGGTGGGAGAGGTTGTGCGATACCAAAGAGCATAGGAAAGATAATTAAATATTTATCGTATAACGTTTAACGTTAAACACAATGACTGAAGTAAAAGTGCATGATAAATATCTGGTAGTAATACCCAGGGATGTGCGTGAAACACTTGGAATTAGAATAGGGGAGACAGTTGATTTCATTGTGGAGCAGGAGAAAGCCGTTATTTACCCCAAACGAGGTGACCCTGCCTCAGTAGAAAAACTTCACGGTATTATCAAGCATAAAGGAGCCATAGATGAGGGAATAGAGAAAGGGTATGCTGTGATGGGAGATGAGTCCAGATGAAATATGTTGATTCTAATATTTTCATCCACAACCTTATCGGTGACAACCGGATGGGAGATGTTTCTGAAAGGTTCCTGCAAGATGTTGCAAAAGGCAGGGAGATCGGGGTAACTTCTGTTCATACAATAGTAGAGATATATGCATTTTTAAAAAGCAAACGTTTGTCTGAACAGAAAATATCAGATATTATCAGGCAGATAAACGAACATGGAGTTATACTTCTGGCTTTTGAACCTGAATTCCTGGTCGAAGCACTCCCTATGGTAAAAAGAGGCTGGAAGATGGGGAATGCCATACATCTCAATACCATGCTCAAAAATAAGATATCCATTATTGTAACTGATGACAGGCACTTTGAAGGTGTGGATGGCATAACACGAATTGACCTGTTAAATGAGTAGTAATCCGTCATCTTACAGTGCTCCCTCCGTTCTCCGTATCACCCACTATAGCCATGTTCTACCTGCCTCTGTGATATTCAGACTTGCGCACGGGAATGACGATATTGAGGGGAGCCGGGTGCGTGAGGAATTATTCGGAGGCAGGGGGCGGACGGGGCCGGATGTAAATGGAGGTTGCCGGGTTTGGGGGGATACTGGATGGTGTGATGGGAGTGGCCGGGGGGATGGTGGTAGAGGTTGTGCGGTATTAACTGCTTCACCTCAAGATGAAGTTTTGTCAAAAAACAACTCTGCAAACATGCAGAATGATGGAGAAAATCGCAGATTACTCTAAAACCCAGTCCACATTTATTTATTACTTGAATCATTCCGCCTTTTGTAAAATGTTGTTGTATAGTTATATATTAAAAGTCCAATAACCCAAAAGGTCCAGGCATATGCTGGAATTTCATCAATTGTTTGTTGTACACTCCCAATTGGCTTATCCACCACACATCGGGTAAGCACCGGATAACCCTGTGCAAAGTGAATTGAAATATCTTGAAGCGGCTCATCGTAAATAAACATGAACTGTAGTACATGGATTAATTCGTGACCGAAGACTGCCGATATAAGTGCAGATATAATGATTGTTGAGTGAAATAGTGCTGATTTAATGTTCATTGGTACAGCACCATCCCGTTAACTGGAAATGTGAACCAATTCAAACATTGATAATTAACAAATCCTCCCCATATTTTAGCAAACCTTTGGCATACCATAGCTGTTCTTATATGGTGAAAAGATTCATGATACACAAATATATCATCATTATTATTAAACACATATTATAAAAGGAAATATATAATATATAAACTTATCTCAAAAATTTATAATGATGATTATGGTGATTATCACGAAATTTTCAACTGTCTATCTCTTTAACCTAACTTTGTAATATGTAGTGAAAAACACCATCAAACAACCCAATTAATATATGAATTATCAAAACATAAACTCTCTTGCTATTATAAGTAAGGCCGCCCAACTGCTTGATACAAGTACCCAGGATGTTTCAAGGATTGCCAGCGAGCGGAATTTGCTGGTGGGGGCCGCAAAAACATAGCAGGAAAAAAGTCGTGAAACTGCTAACAATTTATTGATATAGATTTTGATGAGAATTTTCAGCATCAGCCATTATGCTCATGCAACTGTGCGGTTGTGCGGTATTAAACTGGCTATGCTTTTTGAGTTCTCCAACACACTACTGTTGTGTCAACTTTCAAGTGTCAGATTGTAAAGGGCATAGGTCATATGGCCTAATTTTAAAGTCAAACGTTGCGTCGGCACACCCAACCGCAGCAGAGCTGCGGGGTATAATTAATAATATTAACAAAATCAGGCTGCCTGATGAAAATTTTAAACAGTTTCCAGTGTTCGATAACTGAAGAAGTTTATGACGAAACTGTTATCCGTGGGATGGAACGTGCGCATGATGATGCATACAAGATCAACGGGCTGATAAAAGAAGGTAAACTAAAAGTTGAAAACATAAAAAATAACAAATTGGTAGAAAATATGCTTGAAAACCGTACCTTTGGAGTTGGAGAATGTTCTACTTTGCACCTATTTCATAATTCGGATGCAAAGGTAATTGTCACAGATGACAGAGCATTTCTGAACCTGCTTGACAGGAATAATATATCTTATATTATTCCAACTGATCTTATTGTACGATTATATGAGCTAAAAGTGATAACGAAAGATGAATCTATCAATTTCCTGGATGCGATCAAGGTGTATGTGTCCGGGCAAAATTATGATGCAGCAAGACGTAATTTGGAGGTTTAATATGAATGCAGCAGCATCCTATCCGTTAAGGATTCCGCAAAACCTGATCGAACTGGCGAACCTGAGGACAAAAGAGGAACATGTGGATAAATCTACTGCCTTGAGACAGCTTTTATATATGGGAGCGCAGGACTATGTGATTGAACTTTACGGTAGTGGCAGGATATCTCTAAGTAAGGCCGCCCAACTGCTTGATACAAGTACCCTGGATGTTTCAAGGATTGCCAGCGAGCGGAATTTGCTGCTGGGGGCTGCAAAAACACAGCAGGAAAAAAGCCGTGAAACCGCTAACAATCTATCGATATAGACTTTTATGGGATTATTTTTCCTTCCGGTTCCTCCATCCCCCTTTTATTCCAACAGGAAATCCTAAGTTTCTGACGTGTCAGGAGTTTCTACCTTCTCTTCTGACACATCTGCTTTAGATCTCAGGGCACTGGAGACCTTATCCAGTTCATCCGCAATTATATTACGGGCCAAACTGGCCTTTTTCCCCACCTCATCCTGGAATGCTACCCTTTCTTCACTGGATGTCTTCTCTACCACATCACTGGTAACACCATAAGCAAGGGCACCCAGTGAGATTAACATATCACCAAAACTTTTTGTAACATCCCTAATGTTATGCTCAAGTGGCTGGGAAGAACCTTTACTTTCAATGTCCTTCATTGCCTTTTTAATATCACCGTACTTTTTATCTGCAAAGGCTTCCCACTCAGTTGTATCTTGAGGTTCTTGCTCCGACATATTTATCACCAAATGAACTATTGTCATCCCATTGATATTAATATTGCTAAAAAAGGTGAATAAGTTTTGAAGATCAATCCAAGATGTGCCCATTGTCTGCTATCGAGAGTACATTACCAGGCTCTTTTGAGTACACAAAATCCACAAATCGTGAACAAGGCCGTGATGGCAGCACTGGACGCCCTGCACCAGACATTCAAGCCCGGCGTGCCATCCTCAAAGGTATCCACAATAGTTCACCGCAGGTCGTACGAGGCACTTGGCGATCCTGACCCATATAATGAAAAGAAGATACTGAGCAGGGAGATAGCTGGAGGGTTGATGCCACTGGCCCGGTCGCTTGTGGGTGATAAGATATCGGTGGAAGGGTTCAGGCGTGCCGCTTTGGCAGCTGCTATTGGCAATAGTTTTGATTTTGGTGTGGATGGGTTCGATGTAAGGGAAAATGATTTTGAAGCTGAGTTTAAGAAAATGTTCAACAAAGGGCTTGATGTAGATGATATTGAGATGATGGTGCCTCTACTGGATAATGTAGTGTATTTAGTAGATAACAGCGGGGAGATCCTGCTTGATACTTTGGTTATCGAACAAATTCGGGGCATGGGCGGCAAAGTGACACTTGTGGTGCGCGGGGCACCTATTCTTAATGATGCAACAATGGAGGATGTAGAGATACATGGCATCAACGAAATGGTTGACAGGGTACTGACCACTGGTTCCAATGCAATAGGCGTGTGTCTGGATGAGGCACCTCCAGAACTTGTGGAGGCTCTTGAAGACGCAACCCTTATCATCAGCAAGGGTATGGCAAATTACGAGACAATGTCAGAATACGGGTACAGTCCCATTGCATACATGCTCAGGACAAAATGCAAGGTAGTTGCAGATGAGATGGGGCTGGATATGGGGATGCTTGTAGCAAGGCTTGTAGTATAATACGTGATATATGGGATACAACATGTGAGATACAACATTGTGGGATACAACATTGTGGGATACAACATTGTGGGATACAACATGTGGGATACAACATGTGGGATATAATATCTGAGACAATACAAAAATACTACACAAAATTTTTCTATGATGAACAAGAACAATTTACCCACATATGACTGTTGTTAATTATATAATTGATAATAGATTGGTGAATAGACTAACCTCTAACCGTAAATGGCTTGATTCCTATATCCCATCAATAGCAGGGAGTGTCAAAGAGCAAGGGATTGACGTGGTCTTTGATAAAGACTCGGATTATGACCTGATGCATATACATATTCCAATGGCCCTGGCCTACCGCATGTCTTGTAAAAACAATAACGGCAATAACACCCCCATCATATTCCACGGTCACATGACCGAAGATACATTTGTGGTAGGTGGAAAGACAAAATATTTTGTACGGAAATGGCTCAAAAGCTTAGCAAATAAGGCTGATATAATCTTATGTCCGTCCCAGTACGCCGCACAATATTATCACCAGTTACTGCCTGGAAAGGATGTCAGGCAGTTGAATTACGGCATCGATCTCGAAAAGTATGCATATTCAGATCAGGACAGGCAGGCATTCAGGCAAGAGTATGGTATCGGAGAGAATGAGACAGTAGTGTGCTCTGTGGGTGGTCTGACATTAAGGAAAGGTGTGAGTGAATTCAGTGAGGTAGCCAGCTGTTTTCCTGATATGCGCTTTATGTGGGTTGGCGGCAGTTTCCATAAGAAACAGAGTGTTAAGAGTCTTTACGGCATAATCTCAAAGGAGAATAACACAATCATGAAAGATATGCCGTCTAATGTTATGTTCACCGGCTATACCAATAACGTGCCAGGTGCCCTGTCTGCCAGTGATATTTTCTTTTTCCCTTCCAGGCATGAAACCCAGGGCCTGGCCCTGGTTGAGGCAGCAGCTAACAGGCGGCCCATTGTGACCAGGGACTTGCCTGTATTCAGGGAATGGCTGACCCACGGGTGTGACTGCCTGATGGGCAGTAGTGAAGAGGAGTTTAATGCCTGCATCCGGCAGTTGGCAGATGACCCGGCCCTGATGATAAGGCTGGGCAGTGCAGCCAGAAGGTCTGCCGAAAAGTACCATGATATTGATAAGACATCCAAACGGCTGGTGCAGATATACAATGAGCTGCTGGAAATGTGATGAATACTTTCACCCTGCTTACCCCAGGTTTATATTTATCGAAATAGTATTACAATTGTAAAACTGTGCACCAATACGAAATATACCCAGTGCACCAGGAGATATGAAAGATGGATGAAAAGATCACTATGATCGAAGACCTGCCCGGAGTAGGGCCGGCTACAGCAGAGAAGTTGAGGGAAGCGGGATTTAATTCCATAGAAGCCATAGCAGTGGCATCACCTGCAGACCTGTCAGTGACCGCAGAAGTGGGTGAAGCAACGGCTGCCAAGATCATCATAGCTGCAAGGAGTGCAGCAGATGTGGGCGGTTTTGAGACCGGGGACCGGGTGCTGGAACGCAGGAAACTGGTAGGCAAGCTTACGACCGGGTGCGAGGCATTTGATGAGCTGATGGGCGGCGGTATCGAGACCCAGGCCATTACCGAATTCTACGGGGAGTTCGGCTGCGGCAAGACCCAGATCGCCCACCATCTTGCTGTAAATGTGCAGCTCCCGGAGGAGCACGGCGGTCTGGGCGGCTCAGTGATAATGATCGATACTGAGAATACCTTCAGGCCCGAGAGGATCGCCCAGATGGTAGAGGGGACATCCCACCGCACTGGTGAGGAACTGGACCCGGTGGAGATCCTTAACAATATCCATGTGGCCCGGGCATATAATTCCAATCACCAGATACTACTGGCAGAATCGGCCACACAACTGGCAGAGGAACTAAAAGACAGCGGCAAGCCCGTACGCCTGTTGATCGTCGATTCGCTTACAGCTCATTTCAGGGCAGAATATGTGGGCCGCGGCACCCTGGCCGACAGGCAACAGAAACTGAACAAGCATATGCATGAACTGCTGAAGTTCGGTGACCTGTTCAATGCAGCTATCGTTGTGACCAACCAGGTAATGTCAAAACCGGATGCATTTTTCGGCGACCCGACCAAACCCATCGGGGGCCATATTGTAGGTCATACTGCCACATTCAGGCTGTATTTGCGCAAATCCAAAGGCGAGAAGCGTATAGCCCGCCTGGTGGATTCCCCGTGCCTGCCTGAAGGTGAAGCAGTTTTCTCAGTAACAACAGAAGGACTGACAGATTGAAAGCATTAGTTATTGATATAGACGGAACACTGACAGATGAGCAGCGTCAGCTTGACTTAAGAGCCGCCGCTGCCATACGTGAGTTGACCGTACCTGTGATCCTTGCCAGTGGTAATGTGCTGGGCTTTGTAAAATGTGCCGCAAAACTCATCGGTACATCTGATATCATGATAGCAGAGAACGGCGGCGTGGTATCCATGGGATTTGACGGGCCGGTTCATATCAGCGGGGATAAGGCACGTTGCCAGGAAGTCCTTGGGATACTTGGGGAGCATTTTAACCTTGAGGAACTGGACGGTTTGGAAAGGAGATCTGAGTTGGCACTGCGGCGTAATTTTGACATAGATGCTGCCAGGCAGATGCTGGTGGATGGGAACATAAGGGGTATAGAACTTGTGGACACAGGTTTTGCCGTCCACATAAAGACTGTGGATGTGAACAAGGGCACGGCACTGGTGGAGGTAGCAAAACTGATGGGACTTGATACAGGGGACTTTGTTGCCATAGGGGATTCGGCCAATGATATTGAAATGATCAGGGCGGCTGGCCTGGGTGTGGCAGTGGGAAATGCTCATCCTGCCCTGAAAGATGTCGCAGACCTGGTAACCACTGGCAAGTATGGGGCAGGTGTGCTGGAAGCACTCAAGGACTCAAGGCTGTACACATGTTAACTCTGGCTGTACACTGCTGGCTACTGGGGCGACCTGGGAAAGAGGAACATGGACCGTGAGCCAGGACTTTGGAGGATGGTGTGAAGTATGACTGGATTAGTGTGCAAGGGCTACCAGCATTAAAGGAACGAAAATAATTTCATGTTTTACAAGTTCTCTGATAAATAACTATTTAGCAGGATTCAAAGCAATAAACTGCTTTATTTAAGTATATGAAGACCCTGTACATTAGTACGGGGATAGTTATTGTGTGATGATATAAATATCAAAGAAAAAGGAGGTGATAAAATGCAAGTAACAATCGAAGTATTTACTCTTGTAATTGCTCTTGCCGCTCTCGTTATTTCAACAACCTTCTCCATAGTTAGTCGTTCTAATGCGAAGAGAGCCCGGGAAATTGATGAGAACCAAAAGACAGTAGCACTTATATCTTTGCTTTCGCCCGCATGCAAAGATGAAAGGGTTTGGTCTCTCTTTCTGAAGTTTCTCTCTGAACGGAACCGACTACCAACATTCACTGATGATGATAGTGCGTTTGTTCAAGAGATGTTAGAGCGTCTTGATATTAAGGGTAGACTCGTTAACGGTCAAATCGTGGTTGAAATTGAATAAGCGCAACTTGGAAAGGAAGCAAAGGACGTAGAATTATTGGTTAAAGGAAATAAGCACAAAGCCCTGCCAACAAGATCTTTGACTAAGTAATCAGTGGATGTAAAAAATGGAAATATATTGTGAGAAGTGTGGAGAAAATGAGTGGATATTAAAATATCACCAAAGAAGATCCAGAGGAAGACAGTGTTACGAGATTACGATGTAAAAAGTGTGGCGAAATGTATCCTATATATTATAGCAAGGTCTTATTTTAAAAAAGAAGGAACTAAACAACAGGGATGCCTCGGAATTTATTCCGAGTGTGGGGAGGTTGGGGCTTGAGAGGCTATCACAATGGGTATGAAGGTCGGGTTGGTTGTGTGGTTTTATGGGGTAGGTTAGACATATATACTTCAAGCAAGTGATAAAGTTCAAACATAAATTTAATGATAGCTAACAATGCCATACGGTGGACGATCATGATAAGTGAAATGGACAAACAGATTATTACCCATTGTGCGGAAAAATACAAAGCTTCTTCCATTTATCTATTTGGGTCGTCATTGGATGAGGGCAGTGAGGCTAACGATATTGACTTGGCAGTAGAAGGAATAAGACCCAATGTCTTTTTCAAATTTTATGGTGAGTTGATGAGAAAATTATCTAAACCTGTGGATCTTGTAGACCTATCTGGAAAATCATTATTTATTCAAATAATAGAAGAAAGGGGAGTTAAAATCTATGGATGAACTGCTCCAGGAGGTTCAGGCTGAAAAGGAATATCTTTTAGACACATTTCGAGCATTATACCTTTTAGTGTTATAACTCCCGACATGCAACAGTTCAACTTTAGACAGTTGAAAGTCCCGACAATGCAACAAAACCCTATGGAAAGATGACCGTATTCAGCCCTCAGTAACAGGCGGCTCGGCTGCTGAAGCTAAGGACATGGTCTTATCCACTACAATATAATCTTTGATGGCCCTGACAGAACTAAAGGGCATGAGGATAAACTCACCTTCGTCTTTGTATTTCACTTTTTCAAGCCCGATGTCAGGTTTGACCACAAGATCCTCAATGGAACCGCTGCGGACGTCTATCACAATATTGTTCAATACCCCAAGGGTTACTCCATTCGAACTGACAACCTGTTTATCCCTGAGATTCCGGGCAAATATTTTATTCATTATTTTGTGCCCCAAATCTGTACTGGTCCCAAATAATTTCATGTTTGACAAGCTCTCAGATAAATAACCATTAGGCAGGATTCAAAGTAACAAACCGTTTTAATTACAAATATACCTTATCGTGATGTTCAATATCCAGAAAAAGTACCAGTTTTTCTTCTTCAAATACCCTGTATGTCAGAACGAACGAACCGCCAACATGCACCCTGAAACATTCTTCATATTTCAAGTGTTTGTAATGCAATGGATTCTGTATAATCTCGCTAATCTTTTTACGACATGCCAGAAAGAGAACTTTATCCTTTTTTTGAAGTTTTTTGAACTTTCGAATAAGAGTCTCAGTAATTTCAAACTCATATGACATGAAAAAATCGCCTACAATCCAAACTGCCTGTCGAATTCGTCCATATCCTTGAAATGAACTTTATTGTCTTCTTTTTCTATTTGGTCAAGTTTATTTATATATTCAGGATTGGGTTTACTATGAAGGTCTTGGTCAATCTCGTTTACAGTAACCTCTATCCGAGCCATTTTTTCTTTGAGAAAATTCAAATCTGTTTTTATTTCGTTCAACATTTGGACTTCTGACATTATTCTCACCTGGCATATTATCCTTAGTCTGGAAGTCTTAAAAGCATTTGGCAAGCTGTCCCAAAACTAATTCACATTGTACAATTCGATCATATTTTATCTCAATTAGGCAATTATTGATTGTAATTGAGCTTATGGCATTTTGGCGAAAATGCCTCATTTTTTAATTATCTCGGTTGACCATCTATATTCTATTAAAAATTTGCCTTTTAAGCCTTTTATTTATAATTTAGAAAGAAATATGTAGGATTATACCCATTAGAGTATATAATCAGCTCTAATGATATAAAAAACTCTAATGGTGGCATAATCCATGATTACTATAGTGTGCAAGGGATATAAATACATATTGGGTCAATTAAGCGACATTTCGGGAACTGTAAGTAAAATAACAATAAGTTTAAAAAGTAAATCTGGACGAAAACAATATGAAAAACTTTTTCAAAGAAGGTTAGAATCACAAAAAGAAACAACTAAAATTCGTATAATTTCTATCAATCAGTCTTCTCTTCTTGATTTTTTCACAATTCCGCCAGAGAACATCCTAACCCGAAAAACAAGAGCAAGTGACCACGGTTATGAAGTAACTTCATCATGTGGAACCAAATACATATTTCTTTTCACAGAAAATCTTAAAGTCAAAAAGAACAAAAATCGCCCCATTTCTATTTTTCAAACAATCATTTCAGATTTTTTAGATGGTATACCATCTTTTATAAAAAGAATAGTTCGAATACCTTATAAGATCAAGCCTATGAAGGCACTGAATAGCGATTATATGACCGGCATATTGCCAGCCGATCAAATAGTTGCCTTCAACAACTATACAAATTTCAACGGATACCTCGGTAATATGTTTGCGTTAAATCCCTCACTTGATGATTATTTCACAAAAATGCAAGCCATTGAAGGATACAATCCCCAGACAGACACCCTGAATTTCAATAATATCATCAAGTTGGAAGTCGCAAGATGTAAACTGGGATATGTACACATTGATTCGTTTGTAACAGAGTTCAACCAAAATCCAAAATTGAGAATTGAATTGGGCATACAATCTCAGGAACAGCTTACAGTCCGTTCTTATCAAAGAAATCTAATGGCAATCGGTTCAAGTTTAAACGAGTATGGGGAGATTCTGATACAAGAGTGTAGAGACTTAAAACTCATTGGTGGTAAAATTTCGATATGGGATCGTAGATTCTTTGAATGCAATAGCAATGGCATGAAGAATAAAGAAACTGGAATGTCTTCTGATCCAGATTCAGGACATTACGTGAAAAAAACAGGTCAATATAGTGTCCTTGTTGGTA